>JQIA01000712.1_pt1 | contig 17383 bp, 18 predicted proteins | sample 811431 | NCBI WGS metagenome assembly JQIA01 (sample SAMN02998118, study PRJNA258478) | marine sediment metagenome | biome: marine; feature: seafloor; material: sediment; isolation source: oil-polluted sediment collected from 3 locations (0.5 km, 0.7 km and 0.9 km)... | place: USA: Gulf of Mexico ...
CGAAGGCGCTCCCCTGCTAAGGGAGTATATCTTGATCGGTATCGAGGGTTCGAATCCCTCCCTCACCGCCATACAGTCCAACCTATTGATAGCTATTTGTCCATAGGTCGGATTTTGGATAAAAAAGCCTGCTGATTTAAGCGGGCTTTTTTATTCCTGGAACATTTTTATTCCTGGAACATTTTTATTCCTGAGGTCGCTCTCCCCTTAAGACCGTTTTAACCCTGCTTCTTTCGATACCTCTAAATTTCTTCGTGTTTTCAGTGGCTTGCAGCGGGGATGTTTTGTCGTCAAGCCGTTTAAGACCCTTGTTTTATAGTTAGGTGTACTGTTACTGGCATAAAGTGGAGGCCGATCAAGGGTGATAGCGTCGTATTTTGTGCACGGTGATTCAGCGTCTCTGTTTGGTACAGAGAGATGCTTTAATACCCTTTATTGGGCCTAATAGGAAAGTGTCTCAAACCGGCCTTCGCCGGTGCGTAGTGATTAATTTGCTAAGAGCGACGATTCAGGCGAGATTAAATAATTGCCGTTGTTCCTGCCAATCTAATGGTAGATCAATCGATTTGAGCCGCTCTAAGGTCAGATGCTCGGGAACCTTGCCCTGGATGATCCGCGTGATGATATCAGGGGCCAGGAAAGCCAGTTGTAAGATGCGACCGACATACGTGGGGTTGATGTTGTTTTGTCGGGCAATATCAGCCAACGATGTCGCTTTGCCGGTGCTTAACAGCTGATTCCAGGTCAGCGCCTGGTGCATAGCCTGTCGTAAAGCTTTAACCGATGTGCTGTGGGCTACGGGAGGGGGACCACCGGGCACCACAAAGCTGGATTCAATACCGGTGCGCTTTAATACCACCGGTAAGAGAAGTCGGTGGAATTGATCCTCATACTCACCGGGTATCTCAATACCTACCGTCCTGAGCAAGCCTGTACAGGACAGGGTGACCTCAAGTCGGTCTTTGTACACGACGACTTTCTCTAAACACTCGGAGAGGAGGGCAAGCTGCCGTTGACTGGAGTAGAGGGTTAAGGAGCCTGCCAGGTCTTCAGCACCTTGCAATAGGTGTTGTTGCTCAGCTGCCGATAGTACTGGACCGGGAGGATGTATATCCATCAGGGCCTGGGGCTGACTATACAGCCCCGCGATCCCCTCGATGACCACGGCCTCTAGCTTTGATGCCGGCACGCGGATCACGGAGCCTGCGGTATTGGATCTAAAGTGCAGTAAGGCCTGACTGATATAGTAACGATATCGAGTATTGCCCTTTTTGGAATGGCTTGGGCTCATCACATTACCCGCATCATCGAGGAGCTTACCAGCCAGTAAGCTGATGGCCTTACAGCCGCCACGTTGTTTGCGTGTGATGCGATTTTGTCGCAATTGCTTCTGTACCGCTTGCCAGTGGCCATTGTCGATAATGCCCCGGTGAAGTCCCGGATAGAGCTTGTCTTTATGGGCTATCTTGCCCGTATAAAGGACATTAGATAACAGCGCATACAATGCGCCTCTCGAGAAGGGTTTATTCCCAGGATGACGCCCGGGGCGCTCTTTACCATGGAGGCCCTGTCGATCCAGCTCGACCTTGAGGTCCCTGACATTACCCAGGGCGAGATAGCGCGCAAAGATATGATTAGCAAGGTCAGCCTCCTGGTCATTGACGACTAACTGTTTGTCCACGCGGTCATAACCCAGGGGAACGACACCGCCCATCCACATGCCTTTTACTTTACTCGCAGCAATTTTGTCACGAATACGCTCACCGGTGACTTCTCTCTCGAACTGGGCAAAAGACAACAACACATTCAGTGTCAGACGACCCATGGAGGTCGAGGTGTTGAACTGCTGAGTCACAGAGACAAACGAGATCCCCTGTTGATCAAAACGCTCAATCAGCCGGGCAAAGCCCGTTAAGGCTCGACTTAAACGATCAACTTTATAGGCCAATACCAGATCGACAAGCCCCGCATCAATATCCGTTAATAAGCGAGTCAGGGCAGGGCGGTTCATATTACCCCCCCCCAGTGAAGCCGCCATCATCATAAATCTCAGGGTGGATCACCCAGCCTTCATGCTGCTGGCTGAGTACATAGGCTTCACAGGCCTCACGCTGCGCATGTAAGGAATTGAAGGTCTGATCCAGGCCCTCCTCCGTTGATTTTCGGGTATAGATGGCACAACGAAGCGGTTTTTTATTAAGTGCCAGGCTGTTAGTTATTGGTGGCCACCGTCGCGTTGTTTGATGCAGTGGGTTTACTCACGGGGTTCTTATTTAAGCCAAAGAAGCGGGGCCCAGACCAATGGGCTCCGGTAATCACCTCCACGATGCGGGAGAGACTACGGTATTGCTTACCCTGGTAACGGTAGCCCTTCTCGAGAACAAGCACCTCGTGAACCTGCCCCTGCCATTCACGAACCGGGCGGGTGCCAGCTTGAGTGTGATCCTTGCGCGGGTGGTTCACTTTATCCAACTTGCGTAGCAGTGATTGGGCCAACGTGTCAGGATCTTGCCCCTGTTGCCGAGCCTGTACAACCCAGGCGATATTGCCCCTTAATAAGTGTCGACTGGCCCGAGGTGGTGGCGCTTGATGCATCACCTGTTGATACGTTTCGCGCAGGGCTTTCCCTGGCAGGGTATTTAGCCCCGCAACAACCAGGGGCTTAATCTCAGCCTCAGTGCCCACCCGGGCATCAATAAAAGCTGTTTCTTCTCGACCTTTTATTTCTTCGGTATCCATAGCTGGAGTACACCGTACAAAGGTGAGGCAGTCGAGCCCTACCTGCTATTACCAATAGCCACTTCAAGCGCTCGCTATCAAGCCCTGTTATCCACCCTTTCAGCGCTGTCCTTATTAGTGCAAGGAGCTAATAATATAAGCTACTTAAATCCAGGTCCGGCATAGGGTCGAGGTAAGTCACTGTTACCTTGAGGGTGGCCTGCTGTGGGTATTGTAGATGTGAATGCACGCGGTACCAGTACAAAAACTGCGAGATCGAATCAACCTGATCGTCATGTTTACCCGCCGGGAAATTAACGAGTTCATGCTTCAGCTCTTTAAGATAGGGATCGCCCATTCGCAAAAAGACCTTGCCGGACTCCAGTAAGGGCGTTTCACATATCATTCGAGTGATTTTGTCGGCTTGAGGAGTGTGCCCTTTCACCTGAGAATGGCCCTCTGCCCGCAGGGACTGGATCAGGGGAAGGCTGCCGGGCGTTTGCTCGATAACGATGAGATCTGGATTCCAATCCGTATTGAGTTTTTCAACCGCATGTTTCAGTGCAGGGTACTCAAGTTGCTCGCGGTAAACTGCGATAAGATAACAACCGCTCGGTTTTGCCAGCCAGGTCGTGCAGACTGAGTAGCTGGCCGTGCTACTTACCGTACAGGCGATATCCCAGCTTTGCACAATACTATCGCCAGGCTGCTTGTGAAGATCGCCATCAAAACCTTTAAACCAGGGCCATTTAATAATACCGCCTTCCATGGGCGTGGGTCGTTGCTGATATTGTGCAGCAAAGGCAATACTGCCGATAGTGCTCTTGAGCTCATCCAGTACTTCCTGGGGTTCGCGCTCGGGGTGCAATAGATCCCCTTCTTTTCTTGAATAGTGCTGGTTATTGCCTATGCAAATCTGACTGGACTCCTCGGCAATGGCGGGCAGATTAAGGTGCGTCCAACCACCGTGGGCGAGTAGAACGCCAGCCAGATCTTCCTCATGTAAACGTTGCTGAACTACAATAATCACACCCTTCTTTTTATCATTCAGGCGGGATGGCACGGTGCTGTTATACCACTCTAAAGCCGTTGTGCGCTTGGCAATGGACAGGCCTTCATCGGCTTTGTGGAAGTCATCGATAATAATAAAATCGGCACCACGCCCGGTCAGTGAACCACCGACGGAGGTGGCTAAGCGCCCGCCGTGGCGCGTGGTGACAAACTCAGGCGCGGTATTTTTGACAGGGCTCACCCGGGTGGTCGGAAAGGTCTTCTGGTACCAGGGTTCCTCAATGATGCGCCGACAATCCATGGAATGTTTTTCGGCCAGATCCTGGGCATAACTGATGCCGATGATATGCCGGCTGGGATCGTGCCCCAGCAGCCAGGCAGGGAATGCCACCGAGGTCGAGGTCGACTTTAAACTGCGCGGTGGCAGCGTGATAACAAGACGTTGAATGTCGCCCTGTAGACAAGCCTCCAGTACATGGGCCATCGCCTCGATATGCCAAGTGCCTACATAGGTAGTCCCCGGGTGAGGTGATGAAAACACTTTTTCAATAAAAGCGACCAAATCTTTACGCAACAGAGCCTGCAACATGTTTTGATCAGTCATGGGTCTTTCCTTTATTAAGAATAGGGTGATCTACCATTTCACTTTGGCTGGAAGGTTTGCCGGTCAAGCGTTTGAGGAAACTGTTTAGGATGGCGTTGTCCTCTTCACGCAAGAGCTCCATATCGGTAGCCCCCTCGTTGACAAACTCAACTTGTAGAGCAAGTTTTGCCAGGGTATTAATTGCCGGGACATTACCCTTGAGTGCTTTGGCGCACAGAGCCTTGACCATGGCGCGTTGTTTAGTGATCGTTTTCAACTGCCCGCTTTCGGACAGTTGAATCATCTCCGCCATCTCCTCCGTTATATCGGTTGATAAATTCTTACTCTCTTTTGGTCGTCCCCGGGGATTGCCAGACTGACCGGGCTTAAACTGATGTTGCTTTGGCGGCTTGCCATAGCCCACTTTATAGTCGTCACTCATCGCAAAGAGCCTCCGTGTCTGCAGCCAGTGTTGCTGTAGTCTCGTCAAAACTCAGCCCCGAAATATTGTGTATAGCGGCTTGATGGGTGAGGGCCTGCCAACGTCGAATGGCTACGTCTACATAGCGCGGGTCGATCTCGATGCCATAACAACGTCGTCGTGTTAGCTCGGCGGCAATCAGCGTGGTACCCGATCCCAGGAAGCCATCGAGCACAATATCCCCCGGGCAGAGGCATCAATAATCGCATCGGCCAGCATTTGGCGGGGCTTTACCGTAGGGTGCATCGCCAATGCCGCATCCCGATCAGCGCCAAAGGCATTCACCCCAGCGTAGGCCCAGACGTTGGTGCGGTAGCGTCCGTATCGGCCCAGTTGCACGTTATTAATGTGAGCGCCTTTGCCCCGCTTAAATACCAGTACCAGTTCGTGTTGTGAGCGATAAAACGAGCCCATCCCACCATTGCTTTTGACCCAGACGCAGATGTTCTTGAGCTCGTCATAGACCCTATTACCGGCACAGAGCAGTTCGGTGAGATGGCGCCAATCCATGAAGATATAATGGAGCGAGCCGTCTGCGCAGACACTTGCCAGTTGCGCGAGGCTCTCCTCTAAAAACGCAGTAAAAGCCTTCGTATCCATCTCTCCACTGGCCATAGTAAATTCAGCGTGTTGGTACTTACCCCGGCCCGTGACATGGCCATTTATCGCAACGTTGTACGGTGGGTCCGTAATAACCGCCCGGGCTTGGGCACTTGTCATCAATACATCTGCAGTGGCGGGGTCACGGCAGTCGCCGCAAATAATGCGATGTCCGTCAAGCAGCCAGAGGTCGCCAGTCTGAGTGACTGCTTTATCAGCGTCAGGAGGCTCTGGCAATGCTTCAGCACCTTCACCGTCATCTTTTATGACGTCTCCAAGGCCGAGATACATATCAATCTCAGGGGTGACGAACCCCGTCAGGTCAATTTCAAAATCAACAGCCGGATCCATTAACAGTTCCAGTTCGACTTTAAGCAGCTCAGGGTCCCAGTCGGCATTTTCGGTGAGCTTGTTATCCGCCAGACGATAGGCGCGTTTTTGATCTTCGCTGAGATGATTGACGCGAAGGGTCGGCACCTGTGTCAGCCCCGGCTGTTTGGCCGCCAGTAACCGACCATGCCCGGCGAGAACCTGGCAGTGCTCATCGGTAATGATCGGCGCCAGGTAGCCAAATTGCTCGATACTGTTGGCGATCTGGTTGGTTTGTTTTTTTGAGTGAACCCTGGGATTGCCGGGGTAAGGTTTGAGTTTTTGTGTGGCACAGAGCTCGTGGGGAAGGGGCTTGTCATAGCATTGACTCCAACTTCAAAATTGAACATTGGACAATGTTAGAACCTTAGAGATTAGTTTGAAACCACCTCGCGTAACGGTTCTTGGCTTTCAAAAACGGTGGGGTGAAAAGCAAGAAGCGAGACAGAAACAAAAAAGAACTCAAAGTAAAGGTGTCTCCCATATGTGAGTGTTGCAAAAATTCATAGACCGGATAAAGGAATACTTCCAGTATGAAAGGATCGCCTATGCTGCCTTCCCGGCTTGTTAAAAAGCCGGGTTAATAATTAGAAAAATTTGCATAAAAAATCAGAGAATAGGGTGTTAGATAAGGCGAAATAAACAGTCGTGAATTGCTGTACGTTGGTGTTGTGGCCTAATCGAAATTGATGGTTTCTAATTATTAAATAACCAGTATGGTGTATTAGGTAATCACCACTTCTACTGACCCCGTTAATATTTTTACTGTGCCGCGAAAAATACTATAAGAATATTTTATTTTGTGGTATTTTATGAAGTCTATTTTTATAAATACTAATGGATGAGATTTATGAATTTAAGTAGTAGTGGTAGAGTAGCTTTGAATACACAAGTTCTAAAAAGGCTTAGAAAAAAAACTATTGAGCCAGGAGGGGTTGGCAGATAAGTGCAGGTTGAAAAAGACCTCTGTTTCGGTTGCATCAATAAAGCGTGCAGAGGCAGGGAAAAATGTATTGTACCGTACCGCGATCAATCTGGCGGAATTTTTTGATGTTCCCGTAGAGGAGTTAGTTGATAGGGCGTTACCCTCGCTGCACAGTATCCAGGAGCGGTCGGTGCAATTTGGTGAAAAATATCGTTGTGTGTTGTTAGGAGTACAACTTCGAAGGTGCAGGGCTTCTGTTGATATCGTAAAAAAACTGGCGGGTGCTCATCGCACTGTTTATCTGGTGGAAAATAACGTGGCCGTTTGTTTTTCCAGTCATGAAATAGTAGTGGATGATTTGAAGAATGTGTTTCATTTTTCGAATGGGTTGAAAAGCCTGTTTGACTGTGACTTCAAGGTTTGTATTCAGGTAGCTGAGGGAGGTAAAGTATTAAATAATACTTTCACTAATTCCTGTTTTAATGCTATCAGGTTATCCGGACGGTTTTGTATAAAGCCATATTCAAGATATACAGACAAGATGCACCTGGGTTTGGAACTCGCCTCGTGGGGTGAAATATTAGCTTGTCCCTGTATAACGACGGCGGGTTTTTTCCAACCCGTAGCTAATCGCCCACCTTCGCGTGGATTGGGTGACTGGTGTGTGGTAATGCAGCCAGATGATAACGTTGTGGGTGCAAACGTGACGGGTAAATCGGTGCGTCTATGTTGGGAGTTACACCAGTTACAACTCTGTTATGACGCTGTACTTGAAGAGCGGCGGGGTAGGGTGGCCTATATCAGCGCTCCGTCTGGTATTGGAAAAACTCATTTGGCAGAAATTTTTTTGGCCACGGCCAAGGGCGGCTCCAAGGGGGTGCTGGTTGACTCCAGTAATTTGAGTAAGTGTTTCATCAGTTTGTCTATTGCGGACGTCATCACTTATGGAGGGTGCCTGTTTCAGTGTGTCATCAGACGATGGCTTGGCCTTGGACTCGATGCTAGTGACAAGCTGATACGATCGACCGTTGCCGCTTTCAGTGCGCTGCCGTCATCGCCTGTTACCCTTTTATGGATGGCGGGTGTGCGGTTGTTATCAGCAGAGCGCGGTTTACTCGATGCCCTCGATGTGACGCGGCGCGAAGAAGTGTTAAAAGATACGATTCGCAGACTGATTCAATATTCTTCTCAACGGCTTACTCCCATTTTGGTAATAGATGACCTCCATCTTGCGGACGATTCCCTAATGCAGGATGTCAAGCTAATTCTGGGCGAAGTCGATGCGCATCCTTTATTCCTATTGTTCTGTGCTCGTAATATTGCTCGTTTGACGAGCCCGCCACATTGGTTGGAGCGTGCCTATATTATTGAGCCCAGAGGACTAACCTGCGGGGGTGCAAAGGAACTGGTTCGCGACCTTGGCATTCATCATCTCGATTCGTCGAGCATAGACGTAGCAGTGACGAGAGCAGAGGGGCACCCACGTCTGCTATCACAGCTGGTACTCAGCTGTGACCCTGCGACATCGATACCTGTCGCTCTGAATTATACTGTGGTGGCACAGATGGATAAGCTACCCTTCGCTGAACTGCTGGGCTTGAAAATCGCCGCAAGCTTTGGACCTTGTTTTAGCGCAGGGCAGATACAGTTTGGTTTATGGCGTTTTCACGGGGGCCAGCTTATGTGTCAATTACAGGTATTGGTTACAGCCGGTTTCATAAAACATCAAGCCGATGGATATAGTTTTCAGCACAGGCTCATTCAGGAGGCTGTTGTTAACAATATGTTGGGAGGTGAAAAAAGGAAATTACACGCGATTTGTCAAGCATGGCATAGAGACCATGAGTATCCTTCACAGGCTTCACCTGAAGAGGTCATGGCTGTCGGTACCCGATTCCAGTATTAAGAGACGTCGAGTATGCGTTACTGTCCCGTCATTCGGTTAGCAGTAAAACCAGAAACCACACCCACGTTGGTGTGGTTTCGTATGAAGCCCAGTGTCAATGCACGTCATGGGTTTCAAACCATGACGCTCCGGCTATTCCCAGTTCCAGGTCCTTTGACATTCAAATGCTTAAATCATGCCGACATGCTTCCGTTCATCCCATCCGCCCCGTGCAGTGGTCAAGTTTTTTCGTTCACACTGACAGACACTTTTTGATTAAGCCGCCTCTACAGCGACGGGCGTTTGGTAGGTGTTGTAACTATGCCCTCGCTGATGATTGTAATATTTATTGTACGTCGCGATATCTATCTCGGCTTGCCAGTAATCACTGTAACCATTCTTTGCATCCATTCTGTTTTATAACTTCTGAAAAACCGCTCCATCGGCGAGTTGTACCCAAAGCACTTCGTGGGGCAGGCTCTCCCAGCAATTACCTCGGGGACTCATACTTTGTTTGATCTGATACCGCCACAATATCTGCCTGAACCGTCGGCTTGTGTAATGACAACCTTGATCGGAGTGAAACATGACGCCTTGGGGGTGCCCTCTCGATGCATACGCCATTTGTAATGCCTTGGTTGTTAATTCTGAACCTGGACTATCAGAGCAAGCCAAGCCAACGATGTGGCGCTGATTAAGATCGAATACTGTTGCCAAGTAGATCCAGCATGCGTCAGACCAATTATAGGCCACCACACCAAACCTGATTGCGCTGGCCCACTGCAAATTGCCTATCGAGGTGATTGGGGGCGATCGCTGATTCTTCTTCAGCGATACGATAGCGGTGTTGTTTATGCTGTGTGCTAAGCAAATCAAGCGCCCTCATCAACGACCTGGCTTTATAGTGCCCCACATTTTCACCTTCTCGTTTCGGCGCACCGAAATCATCGCGCTGTCCGCTGATTGGCGGCTAGCGCTATGTATCTTAATCACCTGCTGCCTTAGCCGTTCTCGTTCAGGATTGACTCGCTCAAGCTTTTTTCGCCGGTATTGATGAGTACTGCAAGGAATATTAAATGCCAGCAGTCAGTCTTTTTCTGGGTAATGCTCTCTTAATAGAGTGACTAGATGAATGATCTCATGCTGTCCGACATGAAGAGAGCAGTAGCCTTTCTTAAAATTTCATTCTCCCGTTCTATACGCTTGATTTGCGCTTCTAATTCCTGGATTCGCTGGTGCGCCGGGTCAGCGCTTTGCTACCTGTAGGTGTCCAGCCACCGCACTCGGCCTACCCATTTACGTATAGCGTTAGAGCTTACGTCAACCGCCTCACAGGCTTCCGTAATGGCGTAGTTCTTATCTACAACAAGGCAGGCCGATTCTTTTTTAAACTCAATGGAAAATACTCGCTTGGGCATTAGTCGGTACCTTTTGATAGGGGATTATATCGTCTATCTAAATGTACGAAATTATTAGACCACTACACCACGACAACATAAGCCATATAATTTATTGATACCCGCAGCGGATTAACCTGCGCCCACTGGTCAATATATGACCGTACAACTGAGCCCTAAGTGATCCTGTTTAGATCAATGCAGCGCCATAGTATTTGTCCCGCAACCGGGAAGACCTGATGAGACCAAATAAACCGCTTCCCCGTGTTGAGAAATACGAAATAAATTTCTTAATGTTGAGGGATAAATCATGCATGCGTATATGGGTTCAAATTTAGAAGCAGGGACAGCCAGGCGATTGGGCGTGCCCACGGGCAGTACCTGGGTGGGCAATAGTGCGCCAGTCGTTGCTATGCAGCAAAAAATAAAGCGCCTGGCTACAACCAACTTGCCTGTACTTATCAGTGGAGAAGAAGGCACCGGAAAGACAGTGGCGGCCCATGATTTACATTGTCAACAGGGCGGTGGTAACAGGCCTTTTATTGTTGTCGCTTGCGATCGTTGGGACGCACGGGATGTTATCAATACGATGGAGGAGCTCTGGCAAAAGGCACAAGGCGGCACCCTGTTTTTGCAAAACATTGATGGCTTACCAGCGTCGAATGTTCATTGTATTAAGAGCTATTGGTATCGCTTGTCAAGCAGCGAGCGTGCGGATTCCGAGCCCGGCGTGCGTTTGATTTCTAGTGTTCGTTCGTTAGCACCCTCGGCATTTAATGCTTATCAGGCCGAAAATGATTTTATCGAATGGCTTTATTATCACTGCCTCACTATTCGATTAAACACATTGCAAGAAAGGTGGGAGGATATTGTCCCACTGATTGAATCCTATGGCGCTGCGAATCGTGCTGTTGCGAGTCTTTCAATAACAGAGTGTGGCCTCGACCTGATCAGGCGTTATGGGTGGCCAGGTAATGTAAAACAATTAAAGCGGTTTATGGAAAAGCTTTCCGTATTGGAACCCTGCGGCACTATTTCCTCCAACGTTATTTTAAAGCACTTTCCGGTAATGGTATATCGGCCGGAGGCGGAACACCCTGTCGGCTGTGAAGGTGGCGATCATTCTCATAACCAGGCCATCAGCTTTGAGGGCGGCCATCAAGCGCCGGATACTTTGACCCCAGGGTCTCTGCCGAGCACGCATCATGATGGGGCGAGTTCTATGAGGCCTGTATCGGCGTATACCACTCAGACATCAGCTCTTATGGACGCGTCGGTGCCGGGAGAGCTTATCAGGACGCATTCGGTGCTGCCGCAAAAGGACGCCCCTCGTCAAGTTGAGAGTATTGAATACCATCCGGCGCTTGATAAATCATTACGCTACCTTCGTGAAAATTACAGAGAGTCGTTCAGTATGCCTGATCTGGCTGCGCAGGCCTGTTGTAGTCCCTCACACCTGTCATCTTTGTTCAAACGACACCTTAATCAATCATTTAAACAAGTGCAGCTAAAGATGAGAATTGATGAGTCTGTGCGTTTGTTGAAAGCCTACCCCAATCGGCAGATCACACATATTTGTGATGACGTGGGGTTTTCTGATTTAAGTTTTTTTGTGAAAAGGTTTAAAAAAACTGTCGGTGTTACACCGAGTGAATTACGTAAACAGTTTTCTCTGCAGCGGGGATTGTGAGTGCGTTTGGTATTGCCATACGATACGCACTCGCCGTGTATGGGCTTAGTAAAAAACACGATAAAAAACGTTTTATTGTGTTTGGCCAGGATTAGCGGCGCAGCGGCGCAATGTAAGTTAAGAGTTTAGCCCAGTTGTCCAGTTGCTTACACCGATCGGAAATTGCATGTACTGGATATAGTTTATTCAGTGTTCGATGACGCGGGGAGAAAAGGCCCCCGTCACCCACATCCCACATCCACGAAAATAAAAGGAATCATTATGGCATTTCCAACTTCGGTCAACGACCAAATCACCGATTCAGTCACGCAAGCCAACGTCAAAGTACTGGGCGATGCCCCGGCGATGTCTATGGGCAATCTCTTCCAGGCAACGTCGCAGGCACTGGCCAACTCGGCACACAATGCCACGACGGCGCAACAGCAAATGTCCGCCACTGCACAGGCGGCAACCACGATGGGGATAACAACGCTGTACTCCATCGATACCGCCACGACTGCAATGGGGACCAAGTCTATCCTGACGCCGTCAGGGCAGGTCCCCGGATTGGTATAGTGCTGGTTCGAAGAGCCGAAGCGCAAGTTTCTAGTTTATTCCAAACCACTTCACTCAATCGTACAAGGAGTTCACCATGGCATTTCCAACTGCTGTAAACAGTCAAATCACCGATTCGGTCACCCAGGCCAACGTAAAAGTGCTGGGTGATGCCCCAGCCATGGCGATGGGCAATCTTTTTCAGGCAACATCACAAGCCTTGGCAAATTCTGCCCATAACGCGACAACGGCACAGCAGCAGATGTCACTTGTTGCACAGGCTGCCACCACGATGGGGGTGACGACACTGTACTCCATTGATACGGCAACGACCGCAGTGGCAACGAAGGACATTCTAGGGGCATAAGGCTAGGTCGCCGCGCTTTGATGTTTCGCGGCGAAGGGCCGATGTGCAAAATCGTCGTGCCCCACCTAAGCTCACTGCTTTATTCAATAATTCAAGGATACCATTATGGCTTTTCCAACCGCTGTTAACAGTCAAATCACAGACTCAGTCTCCCAGGCCAACGTCCAGGTACTTGGCGATGCACCGGCCATAGCTATGGGCAATCTTTTTCAGGCGACGTCGCAAGCATTAGCAAATGCGGCGCACAATGCAACCACCTCACAGCAGCAGATGAATGTCACCGCGCAAGCGACGACGACAATGGGGGTGAATTTATTGTACTCGCTTGATACCGCAACTACAGCAGTAGCGACCAAGACAATATTTGGCTAAATGATTTGCCAGGTATCACCAGTCGTAGATAACTGTTGTACACAGAGCATTGCCCCAATGGTTATGCAGCAATTTTATTCATTTAACTTAAATAAGGAATAACACCATGTTTCCAACTGCAGTGAATAGTCAAGTTACCGACTCTGTTACCCAGGTCAACACCAAAGTGCTGGGTGATGCCCCCGCAATGGCGATGGGTAATTTTATGATGGCTACCGGTCAAGCCTTATCGAATGCGGCCCACAATGCAACAACGGGGCAGCAAAACGCTACTTTGACCGCCCAGGCTGCGACGACGCAAGGCATTACCACCCTATACAGTGTCGATACCGCCGCAACGGGTAAGGCGACGAGTACAATTTTCGCTTAGCCACTGTAATACCCTGGCACCACCTCGGTGGTGTCAGCTTTAAATGGCGAAAAAAAATTATTAAGCGTAATAAATCAACCTTATAAGGTCGAACATGGCAGGCATGGTCGTATTAAATAATATTGTAAATATTGGTCTGGCTCAGTCTTTTTCAGTTGCTATGGCAGCGACAGTAATGGCGGATTCGATTGGCTTACTGATGGAAAATGCCGTGAGCAATGAAGAAAATGCCAGCGTGATACAGAGCGCCAGTGTGACACAGTGCTGTGGACTCATATTGGCAGAAGGTGGTGCCAAAGCTGCGAAGCCAGCTTAAATAAAAGCCCTATGACGGCTTGCAAAGAGGCATTGACCAAAACCAGACAAGACAACACTAGAGAAGACCAGACAAGCCTATGGAGAGGCTATAACAATGACTTCAGTAAATGATCAAATAACCGACTCAGTGACACAAGTAAATACCTTGGTCACCGGTAATGCGGCACCACAATCGATGGGAATGCTGGATATTACCGGCGCAGAAACTCTTGGTATGTCGATGTTTAACGCCATCACGGCCCAGCAGAATTCGCAGACTTCCTCGTCGGCAGCTGCGACGGCGACCTTCGCTAGAATATTACAGGCCAAAGCGCCGGTGGTAGCACCGGTGAAAAAGGGGAAATTGAAATTAGAACTTGAGCTGACGAAGATTGAGCTAGCTGAACAAAAGGCTGCCGTTGCCCTGCTACTGTCTGTTTCTTATAAATCCCATAAGAAAGATGATACCTCTCTGAGCCTGGATGATTTTCTCCAAAAGCTAAAGGCTGACATGGAGACGATAAATACATCGGTAACACCCCCGATACCGGCGGACCTGCTTGACGGGGCGATCGATGTATTACTGGCAGATATTTCAGAGCTTAACACTGCTTAGTACTTGAATGGACACGGTGATTGGGCAACTTACTTGACGTACAAAGGTGAATAACATGACAGATATAAAGGTAAATTCGCAGGTGGTGAACTCACTGGACGTTATCCAGCAGGCCGCTTTGGCGGGCAAGGTCAGTAAGCTCTCCGGTGCCGGCAAAGCCTATCAATCCGTGTCCCAGTCATCGGCGATCGCGGTACAGGATGCCGCCGACACCTTGCGCAACGTGAGTACCATGGCTACCACAGCGATGGGGGTTGCCATGGCGCAGATGCTGGCTACGGGTGACGTCGACACTTACAGCAGTATTATTGAGGCCGCCGATACCATGGTGAAAAACAGTACGGTGAACTTTTCGGCTGTTGGTAGTAATGCCGGTGCAATTCTGGAGCATTTCCCTGTGGGGGACTGATACCAGCAGACCGAGCAGAATTAATTATTAACAAGAGGCCCGGGGGTTAAGGTGGCACTGGTCATCAATAATACCGATATAACGCGCGTCGAACAGCTGCCCGATAATCTGCAAACCTTGCTGCAGATGATTCCATTGGCAGACAAATGCGCTAGCACCATCGTCGCCGATGTCAGCCGTCGCCATCAGTTCGCCAGTGGTGATGAGTTCGTTGAGGCCTTGCTGGTAGGGCTGCGCGGTACCACGATACTGTATTTGTCTGCTATTGGTTTACTGGTGGCGGTTGAAAAATTAATGGCATTGTCGCCTAACGACATGCGCGACTTGTATCGCAGTAATCGGCGCGATGCGCTTTTTAATAACGCAAGAGCGGCCGGGGAATTAGCACAATTACTGGCTAAAAATAAATTGATAGATACCCGCTCGCTAGAGTTACTTGAGTTGTTTTACAGGCGCCGCAACATCGCTCATCAGCCGTTGATATGGGGGGCGAGTTTTGCCGATCAACTGAAGTTGTATGACACGCTGGTGAGCTGTGAAAAGCACTACGGTGATGACCAGGGGCAGTGCCAACTGGCTGTTGAATGGGCCCTGCTGCGCGCCGAAACCCCGGCGGAGTTCGCGGATTATTACCACATCAAGCGCTTGTCGCTAGTGGGTGATAGGCAGACCTCGCGGACTGAGTCCGCAGCGTTTTACGGATGTGACGAGGTGCCATCACTGGATGAAATTGTCGATGCCCTGAACTCTGTGGTGCTTGGCAATCTGGACTGCCCCGTGGTCAGCCATGAGCTTGACAGACACGCCTTAAATCGGGTGATTCGTCAGTGGGGCGAACAATCAAAGACACTGGGGTTTTGTGACTTTAGCAGTGGCTTGTTGGCGATCACGCTCAATGTTGAGCGGTCTCGGATGGAGAGCCCGGAGGCCCAGGCACGCCAGTATACGGCCAGGTTGCAGCGTGAATTGAGTCAGCATCTTGCCGGCGATAGTTATGTCAATCAGGCCGGTAGCCATCGTTGTTACCCCTTTGCGCTGGATACTGGCTCGGTTGTACTGGGAGTGGATGCACAGGGTTGTCTCAGCATTATTGCGGTGGGCCCGGCAGCAGATGTCGGGGCTGAAAATGGGTAAGAGGTTGATGTTGATATTGACGAAGACAGGAAGAAATGATGGATGCGCAAGATAAGACCAGTCCCGCCCCCGGTGTAGCGCCGGCCAGCTTAAGTCAGCTCGCAGTCCTTACCCTCCCAGCGGGTTTGGATCAGGTACTGGGAGCACTCGACCGACAGATGCAGTCTGCCCGGCAGGTCATTGATGGCTCGTTGAGACAGTCACAAGTATTAATTGCCCAGGCGGGTGATCATATGAGTGCCCTGAATACGCCCTCGCTCGTGAGCTACCCGCCCGTGTGGCGAGCCGGGGAGCCAGGTATTGAAGACCTGCCGCCAGAAACGAAAGCCCTTGGACCCGCAGGCACTGCTAATGCCAAGGCCCTCGATACGGTCTCAGTGCTACCGGCCAGCGCGCCAGAAAATACCTTCGTGCAGGTGCAAATCGCACAGGAGCAACGGGTGCGAGCGCAATATTTGGCCGAGCTCGACATACAGCAGCGCTTTCAGGAGCAAGCCCAGCGACTACAAGACCAATATACTTCCGCGCTGGCGGACCTGCAGCAGGCGCGTGAGCGTGAACAGCAGGCTCTGCTGACAGTGGCGGTGCCACACACAGGCGCAGTGGAAGCGGCCGCTGAAAAAAATAGAGTAGCGGATGAATCTGAGGCGCAAGCCCCGTTAGTGGCGACTCGGGAGGTCAGCGATGATCGCCATAAGCTTTAGCCCCGCGGCGCTTAGCGAAGACGAAGTCTGTAAACAGCGTGCCGCCAGGCAGCAGATGCGAGAACTGATGCAACGGCTGGAGAAGGGCGAGAAATACCATACCTTGTCGCTGGCGGACCGCCGACTGTTATTGTCTGAGGGTTATGCCAGCGACCTTGTTGACAACCTGGTGTATGTCACCCGGCGACGCTACCTCGGCGCGGATGGGTCGCGGCAAGTGCTTGCGTCGACCCCCGACGCAGAGGCACCCGCGTATATTGATGAATTACTCACTGGCTTTAGTTATGCCGCCTTCGACCCCTCGCTCTATGCCAGTGACACGGCTCTGCGCCATCATCAGACCATGAGCGGGGGTTGCTGTATTTACTGCGAGACCGACTTGTCGGCGACGAGCGCCGGCACGCTCAGTCAATTTCGACCGGCAGTACAGTTGGACACCGAAAAAACAGTCGACGGTGACGCCGTGGGCACGGAGAGTCGATGCTCGCCCTATTTTGCCCTGGCCTATGATCAGGACAACCTCATGTATTGCTGTCAGGCCTGTAGTAATGATTATAAAGCGGGGCAATTTCCGGTGCGTGGCGCGCGTTATCCCCAGGTTGAGGTAGAGCAGGAGTCCGCCTTGCTGATCAACCCTTATATCGAGGACCCAAGGGCGTGGGTTCGTTTCAATCCCGACAATGGCTATGCCTATGCCTACGACATGGTACAGGCTTTCTACCGCGATACGACAGCACTGGATGATGCAGAAATCGCCGCTAAAATTTGGCGCGATCCGGGCAATATTCCACTGCAAGTGGATGATCAGCACGCAGGTGCCACAAGCGGCGGAGCGATGGATGCATCAAACCTGTTGAAACCAGCTCTGGCAAGTGGTGCCATCCGTTGTATTGGATCAACCACATACAAAGAGTTCCGCAG
>JQIA01000713.1_pt1 | contig 17377 bp, 7 predicted proteins | sample 811431 | NCBI WGS metagenome assembly JQIA01 (sample SAMN02998118, study PRJNA258478) | marine sediment metagenome | biome: marine; feature: seafloor; material: sediment; isolation source: oil-polluted sediment collected from 3 locations (0.5 km, 0.7 km and 0.9 km)... | place: USA: Gulf of Mexico ...
TTATGACCGGAATTATAACGCTTTTAAGGTTATTTCTTCTGGTATTCATAACACAAAATTAAATTATAAAGTAACGAGTTCAATTGTAGAAGATGAAAATCAAAATCTTTGGATTGGTACAGAAGGGGGAGGATTAAATTTTTTAAACACAACAACTGGACATTTTACATATTATACATATGATGAAAATGCTGTAAACGGTTTAACTACAAATAATATAAAGTCTGTAATTTATACTAAAAAAGGAAATCTTTGGATTGGGACTCATGAAGGGGGGCTGCTCTTCTTTAATCCTAAAAAGAATCCTGTAAAATTTAAAAAATACCTTCATACCTATAAAGATATCAATACCATTAGTCATAATCGTATAATTTCTTTATTTGAAGATGTAGATAGTAATATTTGGGTTGGAACCTCTGGAGGAGGGTTAAATTTTTTAGATATTAATTCGGATCGAATTATTCGGTTAAAGAATGTGAAAAATCTTGTTGGAGGTGTAATTTATTCAATTATTCAAGCTACTAATAAAAATCAATTATACATTGGTGGTAGCAAGGGACTTGCGGTAATTGATATAAAATCTAAAAAAGTGAGTCCTATTATTTTTAGAAAAAAAAATGTAGAAAACTACACAGAAATTCCGGTACTTTCACTTTATAAAGATCAAAGAGGTAATCTATGGGTTGGTACCGAAGGAGATGGTTTATATTGTTACGATTTAAAAGAAAAAACAAGTGTAAAGTATGGTGTTGCACAAGGGTTTCCTAATGAAGTTATTTATGGAATTGTAGAAGATGATTATGATACACTTTGGATAAGTACAAATAAAGGGTTAGTTCGATTAAGTCTTGTTTCAAAAAAAGTTAAAGTATTTGATTTTAGTGATGGATTGCAGGCTAATGAATTTAATTTTAATTCATATCTAAAAAGAAAAAATGGAGATTTAGTATTTGGTGGTGTAAATGGAATTAACATGTTTGATCCTCAAAATATAAAATTAAATACGTTTATACCACCAATTTCAATTTCTTCAATTTTAGTAAACAATAAGCTTTATCCTATTAAAGAAAATATTAGTTTAACACATAAGCAAAATGTTTTTAGTTTTAATTTTGTTGCTCTAAATTATTCTCAATCAGAAAAAAATCAGTTTGCATACAAATTGGTGGGCTTTGATGAGAATTGGAATTATATAGGCACAAAAAAAACAGTTACTTATACAAACTTAGATGCTGGTAAATACGTATTTAAAGTAAAGGCATCTAATAATGATAATGTATGGAATGAGAATCCAGAAACACAAACTATTACGATTTTACCTGCTCCATGGAAATCTCCATGGGCATATTTCATCTATATAGTTTTTAGCATAGCTATATTACTAGCCATTAGAAAATATAGTTTATTAAGAATTTATGAAAAAAATGAATTAAAGCAAGAACGTATAGAAAAAGAACGTATTGAGGAAGTAAATAGAATGAAATTGCAGTTGTTTACTAATATTTCACATGATTTTAGAACTCCTTTAACCTTAATTATTGGACCTTTAGGACGTTTAATTAAAGCGGGTAAAGGAGATGATTTTGTTAAAAGACAACTTAGTATTATGCATAATAATTCTAATGTGTTATTAGAACTCACAAATCAATTTTTAGATTTTAGGAAAAATGAGACAGGGAAATTAAAAATAAGAGCTTCAAAAAATGATTTAGTATCTTTTTTAATAGATATAAAATTGTCTTTCAATGATTTGGCTGCACAAAGAAATATTTTTTTTAAATTTAACTATACAGAAGAGGAGACGATTGCATGGTTCGATGTGGTTAATTTTAGAAAAGTAATTTACAATTTGTTGTCTAATGCTTTTAAGAATACCCAAGATGGTGGTAAGATTATTATTTCTTTAATTACAAAAATGAAAGAAAATGATAAAGAAAAGGAGATTGTCTTAAAAATTAAAGATAATGGTCAGGGTATTTCTAAAGATCAAATAGAATTTATTTTTGAGCGTTATTTTCAATTAGAAAATAGCCACATAGATTCTGGAACGGGTATTGGTCTTGCTTTAACAAAAAGTATTGTAGAGTTACATAGAGGTACTATTGAAGCAAAAAGTAAAGAAGGAAAAGGAACTACATTTATTATTAAAATCCAGTTAGGGAAAGCCCATTTTTCAGAAGAACAAATTGTAAGTAATTCAGCTGTAGAAGAAAATAATGATGTTCTTTTTGTAAAAAGACCTAGTACTATAGATCAAGAAAATATTGAGACGAATACATGTGAAAATTTAAAAGAAAATAAAGAAAATAAAGAAAATAAGACTACTATCTTAGTGGTAGAAGATAATAGAGATGTTAGGGCTTTTGTTAAAGATATTTTTGAAGAGGATTATAAAGTATTTGAGGCAGAAACAGGTAAAGAAGCCATTAGGGTTGCAGAGTCTAACTCAATAGATTTAATTATAAGTGATATAATGATGCCAGAAATGGATGGGATAGAACTATGTAATTATATAAAAACGAATCTTGTTACTAGTCATATTCCAGTTCTTTTATTAACAGCAAAAACAACAGAAGAGTATAGAGAAATAGGTTATAAAACAGGGGCAGATGCCTACATTACAAAACCTTTTAATGCTAATTTATTAAGAATTAGAGTTATCAATTTATTAGAATCTAGAAAAAACTTAATTCTTAAGTTTAAAAAAGATGTATTGCTTCAACCAAAAGATATTGCCCCTACCTCTACAGATGAACTTTTTTTAAAAAAAGCAATTAAAATTGTAGAAGAAAATATATATAATTCTGATTTTTCGGTAGACCTATTGGTTACAGAAATGCATATGAGTAGATCTGTTGTCTACAGAAAAATTAAAGCATTAACCAATCAATCTATTTTAGAATTTATTAAAGTTATAAAACTTAAAAGAGCGGGGCAATTATTAATAAAGACCGATATGAGTATTTCTGAAATCACTTTTGATTTAGGATATAGTAGTTTAAAGCATTTTAGAAATTCATTTAAAGATTTTTTCCACGAAGTGCCTTCTAAGTATAGATCATTAAATAAGTAAAATTAGCATAAAACAGTTGTGATTTTTTTATAATAAAATTACCACTATTAGTTTTTGTTCTTCAGTTTATGTTTTTTTATTAAATAGTTAACTTACTTGTATTTAGTGTTTTAAGGTATTTTTGATGTTTTGATATTTAGGTTTGAACAATTATTACCTTCTAATAGAACAATAAGCAACCTATTAATTGTGTATAAAAAAATAACATTTGTATAATGAAAATTTTATTTAAACTTAAAAACTAAAACAATGAAAAAAAAGTACTATTTTTTAGTAAACAGACAAATACAAGTGATTACTTGCTTATTTTTTGTTTTACTACTATCTATACAGAGTAATTCGATTTTTGCACAAACACAATCACAAATAATAGAAGGTGTTATATCTAGTGTTGAAGGTTTTGAATTACCTGGAGCTAGTGTATTAGAGAAAGGAACAAATAATGGCGTGGTTTCTGATTTTGACGGAAAATACAGTATTAAGGTAAAAAAGGGAGCTATTTTATTATTTAGTTATGTTGGTTATGGGACTAAAGAAGTAGTAATTAATAATCAAGCTACAATTAATGTAGTATTAAAACCAGATAATACTTTAGATGAAATTATTGTTGTTGGGTATGGTACCCAGCGTAAAAGTGATTTAACAGGTGCAGTGTCTTCAGTTAAAGCAAAAGAGTTGACAAAAATTCCTTTAGTAAGAGCAGATCAACTATTACAAGGAAAAGCAGCGGGTGTGTCCATATCTTCAACAGATGGAGCTCCAGGTGGAAATGTGAAAATTAGAATTAGAGGAGCAAATTCTATTAATGGAGACAACTCTCCTTTAATCGTAATTGATGGTTTTTTAGGAGGATCATTAGCAAACCTAAACCCTTCAGATATCAAATCTATAGAAGTGTTAAAAGATGCCTCTGCAACTGCAGTTTATGGGTCTAGAGGTGCTAATGGAGTAATTTTAGTTACCACTAAAACAGGGAAAAAGGGAAAAATATCTGTTGAATATAGTACATTTATGACTACAAGTACTTTAAGAAATAAATTAGATTTGTTAAATGCTGGAGATTATGCAGAAACTTATAACGCAAGAGCTGTAGGTTTAGGAGGAACTGCTCTGTATACTCAAAGTGAAATTAGCAATCTAAAAACAAATGGAGGTGTAGATTGGCAAGACCAAATTTTTAAAAATGCAATCCTTCAAAACCATAATTTATCTATCAGTGGAGGAAATGACAATACAACATATTTGTTTTCTTTAAACCATGTAGATGAAGAAGGTATTTTGTTAAACTCAAATTATAAACGTTATCAATTTAGAACTAATTTAAACACAAAAATTAATGATAAATTAAGAGTAGGTGTTCGATTATACGGTATAAGGGAAGAAAGTAATCCTCAATCATTTAATTCAGATAGAGGTACTCCTGTAACTGATGCGTTAAGTTTTCCTGCAGCTGTAACTTCTGTTTATGATGATAAAGGTGACTATGTGCAATCTTCAAATGATCCTAGATTATGGAATCCTGTAGCTTCTGCTTTAAGTTTAACTAGAGATAGAGCGGTAAATACATTTAATATAAATGGTTTTGTAGATTATAAATTATCGGACGAATTAACTTTAAATCTTGCAGCAGGTGCTTCTTACTTATCAGAAAATATTTATTCTTTTTTTAGTAAAGACAATAGAAATGCATTTGGAAATAATGGAAAAGCATCTGTTTTAAATAGAGAATCTGTAGGTTGGATTAATACAAACAATTTAACGTATAAGAAAGATATTGGGGAAAATGACAAGTTAGTAGCTACTGTGGTTTACGAACAACAACAAATCGGTCCAGAAAAGGTGAACGGATTTAATGCTGAAAATTTCATTACACAATCTTTAGGCTATTATGGGGTAGGTTTAGCTAATACAGTTTCAGGTCAGTATATTAGTCCTTTGAAAAAAAGAAGTATTCAATCTTTTTTAGGTAGATTAAATTATTCTATGCAAGACAAATGGTTGTTTACTTTGTCTGGACGTTATGATGGGTCTTCTGTTTTAAGTGAAGGAAATAAATGGAGCTTTTTCCCTTCAGCAGCAATAGCTTGGAAAATTAAAAACGAAACATTTTTGAAAGATGTAGAAGCAATTTCTGATCTTAAATTAAGAGCTAGTTATGGTAAAGTAGGAAGTCAAGGTGTAGCAGTAAATAGTTCAAGAACAAACTTAAGTGTTGGGCAAAACTATTCTCTTGACGGAAGTTCAGCCGCTGTAGGTATAGGGTTAGGGTCAGCTGGATCAAAAAATTTAAAGTGGGAAATAACATCTCAATATGATTTAGGTTTAGATGTTGGCTTTTTAGATGGTAAAATTAGAGCAGGTGCAGATTACTATTATAAAAGAACAAATGATTTATTGTTAAGAGTTAATGTGCCTTTTTATACTGGATTACCATCAGGAAGAGTCTTAAGAAACCTAGGGGAATTGGAAAACAGTGGTTTTGAATTATCTTTAGATGTAGACGCAATTAAGAAAGAGAATTTTTCTTGGAATTTAAATTTAAATCTTGCAACTAATAAAAGTAAAGTATTAGATTTAGGTGATGAAGATCAAATTTTAGGAGGAAAATATGGAGGGTCTTCTCAACCAGCTCTATTTATAATAGAAAAAGGACAACCATTAGGAAATATTAGAGGATTAGATTATCTAGGTGTTTGGAAATCTAGTGAAGCATCTCAAGCAGCAACTTTTGGTAATGTTCCGGGAGATTCTAAATATAGAGATGTAAATGGTGACAATATAATTTCTGACTTAGATAGAACAACTATTGGAAATGGAACGCCTTCTTTAAATTGGGGATTAAGTTCAAACTTTACATACAAAAACTTTGATTTAAACTTATTCTTTAATGGTGCACATGGATATGATATTTATAATTATACTAGAAGTGTTATCGTAGATGTAAATAATGCTCCAGAATTATTAAATAGATGGACTCCAAGCAATGAAAATACTAACGTACCTGCTTTTAGTACTTCAGATGCCTTAAGATCAAATACAAGTAGATATTTAGAAAATGGTTCTTTTATTAGATTAAAGAGTGTTAATTTAGGATACAATTTTAAAGAAAATGTGTTAGAAAAACTGCACGTTTCAAGTTTAAGGTTATATGCAGCTTCACAAAATTTAATCACAATTACAGATTATACAGGTTATGATCCAGAAATTAATTCTGCTGGAAGTAGTGATATAAATAGTGGGTTAGATTTAGGAGGGTATCCACCAGCTAAAACATTTACACTAGGATTAAACATAACATTTTAAATAAAAAAACAAAATGAAAAAATATTTAACAATTTTAAAGGTACTAATTATAAGTCTAAGTATAAGTTTTACATCTTGTACTAGTTTGGAAGAAGACCCTGTTGGGTTATTAATCCCAGAAAATTTTTTCTCAACAATTGAAGATTTAGATGCAGGGGTAGTAGCATCTTTAAGACCTTTACTAAGAGGTAATTCTTGGGACGGATTAAGCGTTAGAGAATGGTCTTTAACTGCAGGAGCTGATGATTTAACTTCACATAGAGGGTATAATAAACAACGTATATTAGATTTTGATGAATTTATTGTAAATTCAGAAAATGTAGATAACAAACTTACTTGGAGATCTTTATATGCAAGTATTGGAGCTGCAAATTTGGTAATAGAAAATAAAGAAAATGTAACAACAAATATTGCATTAAGAGATCAAATTGTTGGTCAAGCTTATTTTATTAGAGCATTCGCTTATTATAGAGCAGTAAGATGGTGGGGTGATATTCCGTTAGTTTTAACAACTTCAATAGAGGGAACTTTTGATGTTAGTAGAACTTCTACAAAAGAGGTATATGAGCAAATTATAGCAGATGCAAAAGCAGCAGAAAGTATACTACCAAAAACGTGGTCGGAAATAGGTAGACCAACATTAGGAGCAGCTAAAACTTTATTAGCAAATGTGTATTTAAGTATGTCTGGATGGCCTCTAAAAGAAGATCATTTAGCAGATGCTAAGTTAAAAGCTAAAGAAGTAATGAATTTGGGGGTTTATAGTCTACAACCATCATTTGGAAATTTATGGTTTTATGATAATAGAAATAATGATGAGCAAATTTTTAATTTACAAACTGCCCGTAATTTAGGAACTCCATTTAGTACTTATACAAGTTTACCATATAATCAATTTGAAGAGAATGGATGGAATGATTATGCTGCACAACCTGAGTTTTTAGCAATTTTCCCTGATGATGAAAGAAAATTCGCTACATTTAAAGAGCACTTTGTTGTAAAAAGAGGTGGTGTTGTCGTAGATGGAGTTACAATTCAAAAAGGAGATTCTGTAAGATGGCAAGATTCTAGAGATAAAAAACCTGGTATTAGAAAATTTTCTAGCAGTGGTACAGATGCTAGAACCCATGTTGGTGGTGCTTTACATCCTATTTTTAGATATGCAGAAGTTCTTTTAATATATGCAGAAGTAACTGGGCCAACCCCAGAAGGATATGCAGCAATAAATAAAATTAGAAGAAGAGCTAATGGTTTAGACATTAATACACCTAACGCTTTAATTGACCTACAAATAGGATTAAGTGTAGATGATTTTAGAAAAGAGGTTATTAAAGAAAGAGCATGGGAGTTTGCTTTTGAGGGCAAAAGATGGCATGATTTGGTTAGAACAGAAACTGTAGAAAGTGCAAATAATAATCATCCATTTGCAGGAGGAGTTAGTAAAAATAATTATTTAATGCCAATACCTGCAGATGAAATATTAATAAACCCCAATATTACACAAAATACAGGGTATTAAAAATAATTTATTTGAGTTAATTTGAATTTTGTTAGCACTTTAATTTTATACAGTTGTATAGGTTAAAGTGCTTTTTTTAATCACAAAAATACAATCGATTGTATTTTTGTATGTTTACTTAATTATTTAAGAAATAAAAAAATATTTTATGAAAAAAAAAGCGTTGTTATTCATTATCTTTTTTACGATCCTTTTAATACCTGCTTGTAAGAAAGATTTAAAAGTTAAAGATTCTATTGTATCAAAAGCAAACACTCAATACACACAACTTTACGATTCTATACCAAGTAAATTTGATGATAAAAATTTTTTACCAAGAACAATAATCAATAATAACCTTCGTCTTGTTTCAAGTTATGATTGGACAAGTGGTTTTTATCCAGGAAGTCTTTGGTATTTGTTTGAACTTACACAAGATCCTAAATGGAAAGATAGGGCATTAGCATATACTAAAAAGTTAGATACTATTCAATATTGGACAGGCAATCATGATGTTGGTTTTATCATAGAATGTAGTTATGGAAATGCCATAAAAGATACTCCATCAAAAGATTTCGATAAAATTATAGTACAAACAGCAAAATCACTTTCAACTCGTTTTCGTCCAAAAGCTGGGATAATACAATCTTGGGATAAAAATGAACGTTGGAATTGTCCTGTAATTATTGATAATATGATGAATTTAGAACTCCTTTTTCATGCGACTAAAATTTCAGGAGATTCAACGTATTATAAAATAGCAGTATCTCATGCAGACACTACTATCAAAAATCATTTTCGAAAAGATAATAGTTCCTATCATGTATTAGATTATAATACAGAAACGGGAGAAGTAGTTGCTAAAAACACAGCACAAGGATACTCAGATGACTCAGCCTGGGCAAGAGGTCAAGCATGGGGATTGTATGGGTATACAGTTTGTTACAGAGAGACAAAAGATCCTAAATATTTAAAACAAGCTGTGAAAATTGCAGACTTTATAATAAATAACCCTCAGCTACCAAAAGACAAAATTCCCTATTGGGATTATGATGTTCCTAAAGAAAAAGATACACCTAGAGATGTATCAGCATCAGCAATAACTGCTTCAGCATTATATGAATTAGGAGTATTAACAAAAGATCATAAAGAGTTGTATGTATCTTTTGCTAATGAGATAATGACAAGTTTAAGTTCTCCAGATTATTTTGCAGAAGAAGGAACAAATAAAGGGTTTATATTAAAACATTCTGTAGGAAGTATTCCTCACGGAGTGGAAATTGATGTTCCATTAAATTATGCTGATTATTATTATTTAGAAGCTTTAACCAGACAACAAAATTTTAATTAAAAAAACAACACTAAAAAGTTTAAAATGAAGTTAGTTTATCATAAAAAAAGTCTGTTTCTATTACTGTTTATAATGTATATCTTTAGTATTTCTGCTCAAAAAAAAGAAAATACTATTTTTGATAAGCTAGACTTTAATCAATCAATATTAAAATCAGTAGAGGAATCTATATCTAATAATCACGAAGATAAAGCGTTAAAAAAATTACTTAAAATTTATAGAGAAAAAGAAAACCTGTATTTAAAGGTTGATAAAAAAGATATTCCTTTCATCAAAGAAAAATACCCGAAAGATGTTGAAAAAACGATTGAAGTAGCAAACCAAGTTCTAGATAAATTTTTCTTATTTAGATATGAATGGGATATGGAAAAAACAAATATTCCGTATCAATTTAAAGGAGAGATAGATTGGTCTGCAATACCAAATGGAGATGAAGAATGGTGTTTTATGTTAAATAGACATCGGTTTTGGGTGGATTTAGGGAAAGCATATTTACTAACAGGTGAAGAAAAGTATGTCAAAGGTTTTGTAAACCAAGTTACCCATTGGATAGACAACAATCCTTTAAAAGATGAATTAAAGAGTCTTACTTGGAGAAGAATTGAAGCAGGGATTAGATCCGAAAATTGGATAAAATCATTTGAGTACATGAAAAATTCTAAATATATAACACCAGCTTTTTTAACTAAATTTTTAGGTAGTTTAAACCAACATTCAAAGTATTTAAACAGCAGTTTTAATTTTTTTTCGCAAACTAGTAATTGGGGGGTTATTGAGTTTCAGGGATTGTTTAATGCTGCGGTTTTCTTAAAAGAATTTAAAAAAGCATCTATTTGGAGAAATAATGCAATTACTAGATTAGCAGAATGCATACAACTACAAGTTTTAGAAGATGGTACGCATTGGGAGCAATCACCCATGTATCATAATGAAGTGTTTCACTGTTATTTAAATGTGAATCTTTTAGCCGCACAAAACAAAATAAAATTACCTAAAGTTATTGTAGAAAAAACAAAAGAGATGGCTTTTGCGAATGTAAAATGGCAGAAACCAAATTTTCATCAACCAATATTGGGAGATAGTGATGATACAGATTTAAGAGGATTGTTAACACTAGCTACCTATATATATCAAGATGAAGTGTTAAAATCTAGAGCTTATAAAGAGTTAGATTACGAAACCTATTTTATTTTAGGAAGTAAAGAAGCAAATCAATATAAAAATATAAAAAGTAAAAACCCAGAATTTCTTACAATTTTTGAGCCCAATTCTGGTGATTTGTATATGAGGACTTCTTGGAATCAAGATGCAACATATTCAAGTATTCATTTAAAAAAATTAGGATGTGGTCATGGTCATGATAACTTATTGCATTTTAATATTTTTGCTAATGGAAAGGATTATTTAGTAGATGGAGGTCGTTATACTTATGTTAATAATAAATGGAGGTCGTTTTTTAAAAGTAGTTTAAATCATAATACTTTGGGGGTTGATGACTTGCCAAATAGTGTTTACGAAAGCTCATGGACTAACTCTTTTGAGGCAAGATCTCAAGGAATTTTTACAAAATCTTTCGAAAATATTGATTATGCAGAAGCAGAAAATACGGCTTATAAAAGATTAAAAGATCCTGTTTCTTTAAAAAGAAGAATGCTCTTTTTAAAACCAAATGTGTGGTTGTTTTTTGATAGTTTTATAGCAAAAGAAGAACACAAATATTCTCAGTATTTTAATTTTCCTAACACAAAAGTAAAAATTAATAACAAAGAAATAATAACTACATATAATAATGATAATTTAATAATTGAACCTATTAATAAAGCGTCGATTGTATTATCAGATTCATGGTATTCAGCAGAGTACAATTTAAAAACAAAGTCGTTAAAAGCAGAAGTTAGTAATATAACCACTGGCTTTTCTTCTTTTATTACGTTGTTGTATTTTCCTAATCAAACCAATATGAAACATGAAAAAGTACCTGTTTATGATAGAAGAGGAAATCTTGTTAAAAGCGAAACAGCAGAAGCTGTAAAACTTACTTTTGATGGAGTTGAATATATCTTGTTTGTTAAACATAATGGAATAGCAACTGGAAATCATTTTTATAAAGTGGATGACCAATTTGTGAGTGGAGAAGTAGTGTTGATTAAAAATGTTAAAAATAAAAGCAACGTTTTTACTCTTAAAGATTAAAACCTCTGAAGTTTCATTTTGTTAATAAAGACAAATCGATATTTCACCCTTTAATTGGACATTTTACCCCCTGTTCTTTTTTAATAAAAGCTTCATATTGTACCCACATTTAAAATTATTTTAAATGAAAAAAACAGAATTATTTAGAAAGTTTAAAAACTAAATATTTTTATATGAATCAACTAAAAAAAAAATAGAATAAAAAGCTAAAATGAAAATTTAAGGTTTAAAAAAATTAATATGATAATTTTAGGAATCAAATCAGTTCATATAAAAACTGTTAGATCAAATTTAGGAATCTGTTCAAGTTGTTTAACTCAAGGTTCACTTACTATTAGTGTGTTTAGAAAATACATTTACGTCTGCTGGATTCCAATACTTCCTATTGGCAGAAAAGGAATTTCAGAATGTAATCATTGTAATAGGAGTAGAAGGGTTAGATAAATGAAGTACGATTAAAAAAAAGAACAAATATTGTTTAAGGTAATTTTTAATAATTAAAAAAGAATGAATTTAATAACAAAACTTATTACTTTTAGAAACAATTCTTATCTAACGTTCTTATTGCTTATTTTAATTACAGTTGGTTGCAATAGCAAAACAAACAAAACTAAAACGATTAAAAAAGAAACTCAAAAACCCAATATTGTATTGATTATGACAGATCAACAGCAAGCAAAAGCATTAAGTATTGCTGGTAATTTAGATGTAAAAACGCCTAATTTAGATAAACTAGCCAAAACAGGCATTCGTTTTACAAACGCTTATGTTACGTTTCCACTTTGTGTTCCTTCTCGGTCAAGTATTTTTACGGGTAAACTCCCTCATACTTTAGGCGTAAATTCCAATGCAAAGGGAGATGATAAAATGAATAATCAAGACAGAACAAAAAGCCTTGGAAAGGTTTTGAAGAATGCTGGTTACAATTGCGCTTATGGTGGAAAATGGCATGCACATGAAGCGGAAATTCCAAATGATTTGGGTTTTGATAAAATTGCAAATTTTGATGATATTCCTTTAGCTCAAAAATCGATTGATTATTTAAAATCAAGAAAGAATAAAACACAGCCTTTCTTTTTGGTAGCTTCTTTTGATAATCCTCATAATATTTGCGAATATGCAAGAAGTCAACCTTTACCTTATGGAAATGTTCCACAAGTTTCTTTGGATAAAACTCCTGATTTACCTTTGAATTTTGAAAAGTCTTCTACATTTCCGGAAGCTTTAAAAATAGAGCAAACTGCAAATAAAAAAGTATATCCCACAGAAAATTACACCAAAGAAGATTGGCGAAATTACAGATATACTTATTATCAGCTAGTAGAAAAAGTAGATAGAGAAATTGGTAAAATTATTGATGCCATAGATGACTTAGGATTAAGAGAAAATACAATTATTATTTTTACAAGTGATCATGGAGATGGAAATGCTTCTCACGGTTGGAATCAAAAAACGGCATTGTATCAAGAAAGTATCAATGTGCCTTTTATCATTAATTATAAAGGTAAAAAATCATCCGAAGAAAAAATAAACACATCACTTATTTCAAATGGATTGGATTTGTATCCAACAATTTTAGATTTTGCAGGTATTGAAATTCCAAGTGATTTATTAGGGAAATCTATCAAACCAATTTTAGAAGAGAATCAGCAAAATATTGAAAGAAACTTTGTTGTTACTGAAACAAAATTTGAAGGAAAACAAGCTTATGGAACAGCAGGAAGAGCTGTAATAAGTAAAAAATTTAAATACATTTTGTATAGTTGGGGTAAAAATAGAGAGCAATTTTTTGATTTAGAAAAGGATCCACATGAAATGAATAATTTAGTTTTATCAGAAAATAATCAAACAGAATTAGATCATTATCGACAAAATTTAATGGATTGGTGTATAAAAACAAATGACACTAAATTCTTGAAGAAAATTATTTTACCAAGTAAAAGCATAAAATTGTCTAACAAATTATTTGACAAACCATATTAATCAGTTACAAAAATTGAAATCAATATCTAAACTTATGACTTCTAAAAATTATTCCTTTTTAGCATATTTATTACTTGCGTTTTCGGTAATAAGTTGTGCAAACAAAACAACCGAAGATAAAACGATTAAAAAAGAAACTCAAAAACCCAACATTGTTTTCATTTATACAGATGATTTAGGTTATGGAGATGTAAGTGCTTATGGTGCAACAGAGATTAAAACACCAGCAATAGATGCGTTAGCAACAGAAGGTATTTTGTTTGATAATGCATACGCAACAGCTGCAACTTGTACACCATCCAGATATTCTTTATTAACAGGGAATTATGCGTGGAGAAAAAAGGGAACTGGAGTTGCAAAAGGTGATGAAGCACTTTTAATTGATACTAAAAGAACCACTTTGCCAGGAATTTTGCAATCAGCTGGTTATAAAACAGGGATTGTTGGGAAGTGGCATTTAGGGTTAGGTGATGAAAATGGCCCAAATTGGAATGGAAAAATTAGTCCTGGGCCTTTAGAAATTGGCTTTGATTATTCGTATTTAATTCCTGCAACAGGAGATAGAGTTCCTTGTGTTTTTGTAGAAAATCATCATATTGTAAATTTAGATCCTGCAGATCCCGTAACTGTAAATTATAAAGAAAAAGTTGGAGATTGGCCAACAGGAAAAGAAAATCCGGAGTTGTTAAAACTAAAACCATCTCAAGGTCATAACAGTACAATTGTAAACGGAATTAGTAGAATTGGTTATATGACAGGTGGTAAAACTGCTTTGTGGGATGACGAAACAATCCCTTTGGAATTAGTTGATAAATCTAAGAATTTCATTAATTCTAATAAAAATCAACCATTTTTCTTGTTACTTTCTACACACGATATTCACGTACCAAGAATTGCTAATAAAATGTTTCAAGGTAAAAGTGGTTTAGGCCCAAGAGGAGATGTTATTTTACAATTAGATTGGACAGTAAATGAAATTGTAAGTGAACTCAGAAAGCAAAATTTACTAGACAATACAATCATCATTTTTTCTAGTGATAATGGCCCAGTTGTAGATGATGGTTATCAAGACCAAGCAAGAGAATTGTTAGGTAACCATAAACCTACAGGAGGTTTACGTGGTGGAAAATACAGTGCTTATAATGGAGGTAGTAAAATACCTTTAATTATTCGTTGGCCAAATGGAAAAGGAAAAGGTACAGTTTCTAATGCTTTGGTTAGTCAGGTTGATTTTTTAAGTTCTTTTGCTGCATTAACAGGAATAGAAAAAGTGAAAAAAGATGTTATTGATAGCCAAAATAGATTGGATGTTTTTTTAGGTGATAATAAAATAGGAAGAACAGCAATAGTACAAGAAAGTTTTATGGGGCCAGTTTCTTATTTAGAAGGAGAATGGAAATACATTCAGCCTTTAGATGGACCAAAATTAGTGCCTTGGGGGCCAATTATAGAAACTGGTTTTCAAACTGAACCACAATTATATCATTTAAAAAAGGATCCTAACGAACAAACTAATCTCGCTTTAATATATCCTAAAAAAGTGAAGGATTTAAGAGAGAAACTTCTAAATATAAAGAAGGATGGGTTTAAAAATCAACATGAAGTTAATTTGAATTAAAACCAAGATTATCAACTTTAAAAATATATAATATGTTTTACAAGCAAAATATTTTCTTACTTTTCATCATTCTAATTACTATTTCGGCTTGTAAAAAACAAGAAAAGGAGACAAATAGAATTACCAAAATTGCATTTGGGTCTTGTGCTTCAGAAAAACACGGGCTTCCCATTTTTGATTTAATTGTAGATTACAATCCTGATCTCTTTATTTTCTTGGGAGATAATATTTATGGAGACACGAAAGATATGGATGTGATGAAAGCTAAATATCAAAAATTGGCAAGTAAATCGAGTTTTCAAAATTTAAAAGAAAATATTCCAATAATTGCAACTTGGGACGATCACGATTTTGGTTGGAATGACGCAGGAAAAGACTATCCTTTTAAAGAGGAATCTAAAGAAATTTTCTTGAACTTTTTTGAGGAACCAGATTCTTCATCAAGAAGAAAACATTTAGGAATTTATCATTCTTACGAATATGAAGTTGGTGAAAACAAACTTCAAATAATTTTGTTAGATGGAAGAACATTTAGAGATAAATTGCAACCCTATAATAATGAATTTTCAGATGAAAGAAGATATGGGTTTTATAGAAAAGATTATGCTCCTCATACAAGTATCGATTCAACTTTACTTGGTGAAAAACAATGGAAATGGTTAGAAAAACAATTAGAAAAACCAGCAGATATTAGAATAATTGGTTCTGGAACTCAATTTGGAATTGAATGGAATGGTTACGAAGCCTGGGCAAATTTTCCACACGAACAACAAAGAATGAAAGATTTAATTAAGAAAACAGAAACAGATGGAGTACTATTCCTTACTGGAGATGTACATTATTCTGAAATTTCTAAATTAGAAACAGATTTTTATCCAATCTACGATTTTACTTCAAGCGGACTTTCTTCCACTTGGCACTTTGCAACACCAAATAAAAATAGAATTGAAGGACCAATAATGGACAATCATTTTGGGTTACTAACTATAGATTGGGATAAAAACGATCCAAATATTAAAATGGAAACAATTGATATTCATAACAATCAAAGATTTGAAATGTCTATAGTTTTAAGTGAAATTAGTTTTAAAAAATAAATTAATTGTGCTCAGAAAAACTCTTTCTATTATCCTTTTAATTTTATTTATCTCTTGTAAAGAAACACAAAAAAAGCAAAATTTTGTATTCATTTTGGTTGATGATTTAGGTTGGACAGATTTAGGTTATTCAGGAAGCACTTTTTACGAAACTCCAAATATTGATGCGTTTAGCAAGAAAAGTATCAACTTTACAAATGCGTATGCTTCTGCTTCAATTTGTTCGCCTTCAAGAGCTGCAATTTTAACAGGCAAACATCCTGCAAGAATTAATATTACAGACTGGTTGCCAGGTGATAATCCACAGAACAGAAAATTAATTGGCGCGAAGGATTTAAACGAATTACCTCTTTCAGAACTCACTTTGCCAGAAATTTTAAAAGAAAATGGGTATCAAACATTTTTTGCTGGCAAATGGCATTTAGGAGACAACCATTTTCTGCCAACAAACCAAGGTTTTGAAACAAATTTAGGAGGTTATGAAAAAGGACAACCTCCTGCAGGTTATTATTCACCTTATAAAAACCCGTATTTAAAAGATGGTAAAAAAGGAGAATATTTAACAGACAGGCTAACACAAGAATCTATTAATTTTTTAGATACGATTAACAAAAAACCTTTTTTCTTGTTTCTTTCTTATTATACGGTTCATACGCCAATTCAGGCAAATAAAATGTATGTTGATAAATTTCAACAGAAATTAAAAAATTTAGATAGCTTGCAAATTTTCGATAGAAAAGAAGGAAATGCAATGACAAAAATGGTACAAAATAATCCTGAATATGCGTCTATGTTATTTGCTTTGGATAAAAATATTGGAAACCTAATGTCAAAATTAAAAGCAGAAGGTTTGTATGAAAATACAACCATTATTTTTACATCAGATAATGGCGGACTTTCAACACTGGAACCTCAATATAGTTTTAAGGCACCAACTTCTGTTTTGCCATTAAGAGGTGGGAAAGGTTGGTTATATGAAGGTGGAATAAGAGTGCCTTTATTGATAAAGCCAGCTAATTATTCAATGGAAAATAGGATTAGTAATCAGCCCGTAATTGGTCACGATTTTTTTCCTACAATTCTATCTCAAGCAACTATAAATATTGATAGCAAAGTTAATATTGATGGTGTAAATTTATCAGAAACACTTAAAAATGATAGTAAAATAAACAGAGAAGAATTGTTTTGGCATTATCCACATTATCACGGAAGTGGTTGGACTCCTGGGGCTGCCATTAGAAAAGGAGATCGGAAGAGCGTC
>JQIA01000714.1_pt1 | contig 17373 bp, 14 predicted proteins | sample 811431 | NCBI WGS metagenome assembly JQIA01 (sample SAMN02998118, study PRJNA258478) | marine sediment metagenome | biome: marine; feature: seafloor; material: sediment; isolation source: oil-polluted sediment collected from 3 locations (0.5 km, 0.7 km and 0.9 km)... | place: USA: Gulf of Mexico ...
TGGCTAAAAAAAATTGCTCCATTATGCTAAAAAGAAAAATTAAAGTAACTTTAAAACTTAACAACAAACATAGGGAAAGAACGATTTACCAATCGTAAATTTTCCTAGCATAAACACGTTAATGGCCAAGCAAATAAAGACTCTTATGAAAAGATATTTAATTATTATATCAATTGTAACTCTATTTGTAAGTTGCACAAAAACCAAAAGTGACTTAGTAGTATATACTTTTACATATCAATCTAATACTGCCAAAGAAGTTTCAATTGCGGCAAGTTTTAATAATTGGTCGGTTAAAGCAAATCCATTGACTAACAATGGAAACGGTGAATGGAAAATAGCGGTGGAATTACAACCCAATTATTATCAATACAAAATAGTGGTAGATGGCAACTGGATTCCAGACCCTCAAAATGATTGGAAAATAAATGATGGTGGCAATAATTTTAATTCTATTGTTAAAATTGGAAATCCGGCAACACCAAAACGCAAACAAAGTAATCGACCTTTTCCAAAAGAACTGCTACCCGAACCCGTTTTGCAAAATAATGCAACGTATATTGATCTCTATTATGTTGCTTGGCAAATGGCTTGGAATAAAATACAGCATGGTACCACTGAGAATGGCTTTGAACCATTGTATATGGACGAAGGTTTTAACGAATTAATTTATCAGTGGGATTTATGTTTCATCACTAGTTTTGCAATCTATGGTCGGGATGTATTTCCTGTAATGCCATCACTTGATAACTTTTATAATAAACAACGTGATGATGGATACATTCAACGTGTTTATTGGGAGACAAATGGCAAAATCGCAAACAAACCAAGCAACGATGAACCAATGGTCAATCCCCCACTTTTTGCATGGGTTGAATGGCGGTATTATCAAATATCGGGAGATAGTTCCCGTTTCAGTAAAGTTTTACCCGTATTGACCAAATATTATGAATGGACTGAGAAAAATTGTAGGACTGAAAAAGGGAAAGGCTTATTCTATATTACCGGGTTGGGAAGCGGTATGGATAACACTCCAAGAAAAAATGTTGGAAAAGCTGCATGGGTAGATTACTCTTCTCAACAGGCACTTGCGGCACTATATATTTCTAAAATTGCTAAAGTGCAGAACGATATTAAAACTCAGGAAAGCTATTCAAAAAAACATACAGAAATTAAAAATCGAATTAACAACTTCCTATGGAATAACAGCTCCAAGTTTTATTACGACCTTACAGAAAACAATACATTAAGTTCTACTATGCATATAGGTGCATTTTGGACCTTATTATCGGAAGTTTGCCCAAGTGAGAACCTCTCATATATGACTTCACACCTTAAGAATCCTGATGAGTTCTGGCGTCCTCATTTAATTCCTACCCTCGCCGCCAATCAACCAGAATTTGATGAGAAAGGTCATTATTGGCTTGGCAGTGTTTGGGCACCAACAAACTATATGGTTATAAAAGGGTTGATGGCAAATAATGAATTAGCGCTTGCAGACAGTATTGCATTCAACCATTTAGAAAATGTTTCAGCTATTTATTTCAACTTCAAACCAGAAACTGAAAAAATCGCCTTCAATGAGCGTTTTAATGATAGTTACAAAACACTTTGGGAATGCTATTCTTCTGAGATAAACGAACCCGCAACGCGTTGGGATAATACCTTCTATTCACGTCAAGACTTTGTAGGTTGGACTGGCTTAGCGCCCATTTCTTTATTAATTGAAAATATTTTAGGGTTTGATATTATTGGAAAGGATAATCTAATAAATTGGAATATCAAACGAACAGACAAACATGGAATAAAAAATATACAGCTTGGAAATCAAAAAGTAACTCTTATTTGTGAAATGATTGATAACAAACCCAAAATTAATGTTACGTGTGAAGCGCCTTTTAAGTTGAAAATTATATTTAAAAGCAACGAATATTTTTACGATATTACAAAAACAGAAACTGTGATAAATGACTTAATATAAAATACTAACATTCGCTTTGTAATATTGCCCTATTGGAATAATAGTATCTGCTATCATTATCCTATTGCCTTCTACACTAGTAATATGCTGTTTCGCAACAATATATGATTTATGCACCTGTAGAAAATCTTCTTTAGGAAGTTTTTCTAACATCTTGGAAATTTTATCCCTAACCAATATACTGTTCTCTTTTAAAACAACTTTAGAATAATTACCTGCTGCTTCAACATATAGAATATCAGCTACTTTTACTTGAATATATTTCTTATCACTATAAAGAAATATATGCGCTGTTTTGCTCTTTTCAATGTCCTGATTTGTTTTTGGAATACTTTCATTCGTTTGAACAGCTTTGTTAACTGCTTTTAAAAAGCGTTCAAAACTAAAAGGTTTTAAAAGATAATCTGTAATTTCTAATTCGTAACCTTCTAGCGCATATTCTTTGTAAGCTGTAGTTACAATAACTTTAGGTGTACTTGGTAAAGTTTTCAAAAAATCAAATCCTTTAAGCTTCGGCATATTTAGATCTAAAAAAATTAAATCAACTGTGTCATTTCTTAAATAATCTAACGCTTCTAAAGCATCATAGCAGTGCTTCATTAATTTCATATTAGGCAATACGTCACAATATCCTTTAATAATATCATGTGCAACATGTTCGTCATCTATTATAAGGTATCTAATCATTGTTGCAATTGTAAATGAGCTTTATAAACGGAATTAGTATTTGTAACTATAAGCATATGTTTTTTAGGATATGCCAGCTCTAATCTACGTTTTAAATTTTTAATTCCAATTCCTGCCTGACCAGGAATTTCATTTGGGTCAAAATTATTAGCTATCTCAAAATCAATAACACCTTTACTCGTATTTAAATTTATATGAACATAGGCATTCTCTCTTAAGTTTTCAACACCATGTTTAAAGGCATTCTCTAAAAGAATAATAAATAATAGAGGCATTATTTTAATCGTATTATCTTCAAGTTTTATATTGAATTGTATGTCAATATTTTTATGATAACGCATTTGATGCAATTCAATATAATTTTTTAAATACGCTATTTCTTCTTCAAGTGACACCAAGCTTTTTCCTCCTTCATAAATACTATAACGCATTAAATCAGCTAATTTTAAGATAAGAGTTTTCGATTTTTCAGCATCTTTATCAACCATGCCATATAAGTTGTTGAGCATATTAAAAAAGAAATGCGGATTCACTTGACTTTGTAAATGCAACAACTCGTTTTTTACATTTTCATTTTTTAATATCATTAAAGACTTCAATTGTATGATAAGCCAACTAATTCCAGCAACAAGTAATAAAGCGTAATATATTACCACAATAATACCCACAGCCGAAGGATAGTCTCCTAAAAACAATACAGAATTTTTTCCAAGTATCGTTAATTCATAAGCCGTAATTCCAATAGGTATAACAATACTTATAAACACTAAAATTTTAACTAAAAGCCAGTTATCTCTTTTTAAAATTGAAATCATACTGCAAAAATAGAAGAATCCTACAAATACCTAATAGAAAAGTGATGACTCATCTTAATTAAGGTTTATAACACTGGAAAAACGTGACAAAACACCTTCACATTCACTTAACATTTTTTCATCATAAAAATCGCATCACTTATCACAAAAATTCAAACAGTGGTTGCCTAAATAATACTTTCGCCTTAATCAAAAAACAAACATTCATGAAAAAATCAAACAAAATGAAGAAAAGAGTCTTTCGTTATTTAAAACACGTATTTGGTACTATTGGTATTTTATTACTTATTGGAATTATTACTATAGTATCTCTAAATGGAAGTATAGACTATGGGAATAACCCGTTGAAAGTAAATCTTGATAAAGAAGGACCCTATGTATTTTATAAAAACGATAGCGTTTTAAATGTTAATTATATTGGAGGAAATAAAACGGATGGTTTTTATGTAGATCAAAAAGAGTACAATGCAAATGAAAATATTCCTGCTAGTTGTTTTTTCCCATTGGAATCTACAAAATTCAATTTCACAATAAAATCGGAATTCAAAATTCCAAAAACAACTTACGCTGACAATCAACCTATTTTAGCCATTTCAGATATTGAAAGCGGTTATAAAGCCTTTCGTGACTTTCTAATTAATACTAATGTAATAGACAACAATCTCAATTGGACGTTTGGTAAAGGGCATTTAGTTTTAGTTGGCGATTTTGTAGATAGAGGTTTTTCTACTACACAAGTACTTTGGTTTATTTATAAATTAGAGCAAGAAGCTACAAAATATGGAGGACACGTACATTTTATTATTGGAAATCATGAATTATATAATATGCAAGGAAAATTCAAATCTGCCTCTTATAAATATTATGGTGTAGCGTCAATTCTGGGAAAGCAGCATCATGATTTATACGATCAGAATTCATTTATCGGAAAGTGGATGGCTTCTAAAAACACTTTAGAGCTTATTAATGGGAATCTTTTTGCGCATGGTGGAATTCATCCTGACATTGCAAATTATGACATAACTATAGATGACGTGAACCAAATTAATAGAGCATACTATTACCAATCATACTTTCCAAAACCAGATCAATCAGTTGAGCAGCTAATTATTTCTAGCAGAAAAGGAATCTGCTGGTACAGAGGTTATTTTAAAGACGATCTATCGCAAGCTGATATAGAAAAAGGAATCAATAAATTTAATGCAAAAGCAGTTGTTGTTGGCCATACTATTCAACGAAAAGTAACCAAATTTTACAACGGAAAAGTATTCGGCATAGATATCAAACACCCAAAAGATTACAATAAGAACTGGCCAAATAAAAAATCGGAAGGTTTATTAATAACACAAGATAAATACTACCGTGTGCTAGCAAATGGAGCTAAAAAAGAACTATAAAACACAAAAATAATTATTAAAGATGAAAACTAAAATTTACAACTTTTTAACAAAACCCTACATCGTTATTTTAACGATGTTAATTGCACCATTACTAGGCTATTTTGATCGAAATTTTGTCTTTTTTTTTGGACTTGGTGTTGCCTTTCTAATTTTATGGGGAAGCAATTTTGATTGGTCAAAATTTGGAATTGGAAAAAAAATCAATAAAAAAACAGTACTACAAAGTTTACTATTAACACTACTACTTTTTGTTGGGTTCAACATACTATTAGATCCTATATTAGAAACATATCTTGGTGAATTTGATTTATCATCTTTGGATGATATCAGAGGTAATTTTATGGGTTATAGTGTCTTAATGCTTATTATGTGGATATTTGCCGCGTTTGGTGAAGAATTTCTATTTCGTGGTTATTATATGAAAGCGTTAGCTGAACTATTAGGAAATAATAACAAAGCTTGGATACTATCAGCAATTATTACTTCCGTCTATTTCGGTGTATCTCACGGGTATCAGGGAGTTGTTGGTATCGTATCTTCATTTTTGTGGGCTTTTTGCATTTCAATGATTTTTAATAAAAACAGAAATAATTTACTCTTGCTTGTATTGGTACATGGATTTTATGATTCTGTAGGAATAACACTTCTTTATTTAAATATGGATGGGGTGATTACTGAATGGGTTCAACAATTATTTTAAAATCATTACTGAACTTTTACATCAAAATTGAGATAAATTAAAACATCCTTTTCTCTTCATTAAAATTTATCCTTACATTTAAAAAAAAATCATTAAACTAAATGAATCAAAAAAAAGCTCCTTGGCACTTTCTATTTCTACTTATATTGGCAGGAGAGTCTGCATTTATTCTTCCTTTTGTTCTTTCACGAGTCTTTAGGCCTACTGTGCTTGACGTATTTGATCTGAATAATCTTCAGTTGGGCATATGCTTCTCCATATATGGCATTGTAGCCTTAATATCTTATCTGTTTGGAGGCCCCTTAGCTGATAAATTCCCTCCAAGAAAATTGATTGCAGTAGCATTATGGATGACTGCTTTAGGAGGATTGGTCTATGCTGCTTTCCCTAGTTATACCATCTTAAAAATACTGTATGGTTATTGGGGTTTTACAACTATTTTCTTATTCTGGGCTCCAATGATAAAGGCCACACGGGTCTGGGGTGGAGCAACATCACAAGGAAAGGCTTTTGGGTTTTTGGATGGCGGACGCGGATTAGTAGGCGCATTATTCGGAGCTATGGGTGTTCTTATTTTTTCACTATTTATTACTTCCGAAATTTCTGAGGTGACAGTCCCTGAAAGTAGAGCTGCCTTCAAGCAAGTAATACAGATTTCCTCTGGTATAGTTGTTCTTGTTGGTTTATTGGTGTGGTTCTTTATGAAATTGGATCGCAAAACAGAAAAGGAGATCATTTTAGAAAAAATAACCATCTCACAAATTAAAGAGGTATTGCGTTTGCCATCCGTATGGCTACTGATGGTTATTATTCTATGTGCCTATGTTGGCTACAAAATTACAGATGTATTTTCGTTGTATGCTCAAGACGTGATGCTATATAACCAAGTAGAATCTGCCCAAGTAGGTACCTTTTTGTTATTTGTTCGTCCAGTCATTGGAATCTTAATTGGGGTATTAGCAGACCGCACACAAATTACCTTTTGGTTGGTGGTTAGTTTTGTTGTTTCTTTCTTGGGAGCATTATTGTTTGCTTTAGGTTTAATTTCAGATTCAGAGACAGCGTTGTTTTTTATTTCTATATTAGTTGTTGCAACTGGAGTATACGCCGCACGATCTCTGTACTTTGCGGTGATGGAGAGAGGTCAAATACCTTTGGTTCTTACAGGGACTGCAGTTGGACTTATTTCACTCATTGGCTATACGCCAGATATATTTGCAGGACCAGCAATGGGATATCTCCTAGATAGTTCACCTGGTAAAGAAGGACATCAACATGTGTTTTGGATGTTGGCTTTATTTTCTTTTATAGGTGGTATTGCTGCTTGGTATTATTTCCAATTGTATAGAAAGAAAACTAACTAAAAAATTTCAAACAAAGAAGTATGACACAAAATATAGCTCACAAAACTAAAATCTTAAAACAACAAAATTATAAAGGATTTTTAATAGATTTAATTCTTTATATCTCTGTCATGTTTTTGATTAGAGAACTATATATTCCAAAAGTCGGATTTCTTGCAAATGGGCTTTTTTGGTCATTTACTACCTTGGCTGTAGCAACCTGGAGAATGAAAGTAAGAAGTGTAACTTGGACAGAATTGGGCTTACGAAAACCAAAAAAATTCGGAAAAACAATAGGTGTTTCTGTTTTAATACTTGCAGCAGTACTAATTTCATTAATATCATTTGAAGTTCTCAAAGACCAATTACCTTTTTCGATAGCGCCAGATACCTCTTCAGAAAGTGCTGTTTCTAAATTTGGAGACCTTCAAGGAAACTGGATGCTTTTCTTTTCAATTATTCCTATTATTTTAGTTGAATCATTTCTGGAAGAACTATTAGATAGAGGGTTTTTAATAAATTGGCTAGAAGGTTTGTTTTCTAAAACTTCGTTTGCCACGGTAATTGCTGTACTCCTTCAAGCTGTAATATTCGGATTCAGACATTCTCATGATTTGTCGTCAAGGTCTATAACTGTTGGAATTATTGGTTTAATTATGGGAATAGCATATGTGAAATTTGGACGAAATTTATGGCCATTGATCATTGCTCATTGCTTACTAAACAGCATGTCTATGCTTGAAAGGGTATTCTAAAAACAATAAGAAATCGTGTTAGATTCAAAAGAATGAGGTGTCAATAATTCGATATAAAATTAATATGTATTTTTAAATCAACTAAATCATTAAACTCATGACAAAATTAATCAAAATACTCTTTTTGGGTATCGCAATACTCATTATTCTAATTGTGGTTCTTTTTGGGTATAAAGATAAGTCTGTTGAAGAATTGAAATTAAAATACGCTACAACCCCTTCTTCATTTATAGAAATGGATGGATTGAATGTACATTATCGAGATGAGGGAGTTACTACAGATTCTATCCCGTTAGTATTAATTCATGGGACAGGTTCTAGCTTACATACATTTAATGATTGGGTGACTGAATTAAAGACTAAAAAACGAATTATTAGAATGGATTTACCAGGTTTTGGTTTAACAGGGCCTTTTCCTGATAGTGATTATTCAATGAAAAATTATGTCCGTTTTATAAAACATTTTTTAGATTCAAAAGGAATTAAGCATTGCATTTTAGGAGGGAATTCATTAGGTGGAGAAATTGCCTGGCAGTTTACAGTCAAAAACCCTGAGCATGTAGAAAAACTAATTTTAATTGACGCAGCTGGTTACCCATTAGAGTCTGAAAGTGTTCCCATAGCTTTTACTATGGCTCGTACACCCGTTTTAAATAAATTATTAACTTTTATTACCCCTCGGTTTATGGTGCAATCTAGCATAGAAAATGTGTATGCAGATAAATCAAAAATTACCAAAACTCTTATTGATAGGTATTTTAATTTGACTTTGAGAGACGGAAATAGGCAAGCATTGGTAGATAGAATGACCACTCCATACGATACTATTGCTGTGAATCTTATTAAAACAATTCAACAACCTACGCTTATTCTTTGGGGTGATCAGGATTTGTTAATTCCTACAAAAAGCGCATACAGGTTTCAGACTGATTTACCTAATGATACGCTCGTTATTCTAAAAAATGTAGGCCATGTTCCTATGGAAGAAAGCCCACAAAAAAGTTTGATTCCATTATTGAATTTTTTAAAAAGTGAATACATCTTTTAACCTTATGTTTAACTCTAAAAGGATGAATTAATCCCTTAAAACGAATTCCATTAATGGCTTTATAAATCTCTTTTCTTCAATAGCATTTGAGCCAATAAAAATCCTTCAAGCAACACCAATATTTCAACCAGAATGTTGTTCATATCTTATATTATTATTTTCACCCTAATAGATAGGTCTAAATTATAAAATTCAATACATTTACATTAAAAAATTACTTATGTTAAATTCTAAGCATATTTTTCCAGTATTCTTTTTTATCTTCCAAACTATCACTGTTTTAGGCCAAACAGAATTAACACCTAAAGAATCTTATCTATCATTTGACAAATTAATTGGATACGAAAATACTGGAATTTACAACGGTATTCTTTATACTGAAAAATACAGGTCAATTGGCGAAAATCACAAATTTTATTCGACTTCAGAATTTGTGAAAGGAAATATCATTTACAATGGACAACCATATTATGATATAAAAATGAAATATGATATTTATGAAGATGCAATTATTGTTAAACTTCCGAGTCTTACAGCTTATATCATCATTCAATTAATAGATAATAAAATTGATCAATTTTCAATAAATGATAGACGTTTTATTAATTTCAATAAAAAAAATAAAGAATTAAAGCCCGATTCTCTTCTAGGATTTTATGAGATTTTATTTGAGAGCAAGCAAATTAATCTTCTTAAAAAAAATAAAAAAAGTAGAAATGAACGCATTCAGGAAAAATTTATTTATAGCCGATTCAAAGACGAAAGTTCCTATTTTATAAAATCTGTTGGTACGTACTACAAAGTAAATTCCAAAAAGGATATGAAAACCTTATACCCTAACCTAAAAAAGAATATATCCTTGTTTTATAGTTCTCATAAAAAACAACTTAAATCGAATCGAGATAAATTTATGATTGACTTAACAAAAATGATAAATAGTTTACTAATTAATCAATAAAGAACATCTTAATGAGAAATTCTATATTAATCGTATTCCTTTTTTGTTTCCAATTTATATATACACAAGAGAATGCTAAAGAAGACATCACTATCACTTTTGAGAATTCAAATAGAACTGATGTTATAACACAAATTGAAAAACGAACCAATTATAAATTTTTCTTTGTAGAAGATTGGTTAGGGAACGATCTTATTTCTGGTCAATATAAAGATGTTTCTATACAAACACTTCTAAATAGTATTTTTAAAAACACGATTATTAACTATTATATCTCTCCTAACAATAAGATTATTTTAACTCGTAGCGTTTTAATACATAATTCCTTACCAGAAAGGTCCTTTGAAGAATTGAAAGAAATAATTACTCAAGTTAATGATGCTGAACCTGTTTTTATTCCTGAAGAAGTTTCTTCTAGAAAATCAACTATTGAAACTGTTAGAATAGGTAAAGAAAGTAAGAGGTATCAATCTAAAAGTTATACCCTTACTGGTATTGTTAGAAATATTAATAGTAACAAACCAATACCCGATTTGGCAATTATAGTTCAAAATAAAAATATCAATGCCATTACAAATATCAAGGGGTTTTACTCTATTGAACTTCCTCGTGGAGTAAATATTCTTAAAACAAAATCAATTGGAATTCAAGACTCAAAGAAAAAAGTAATTATTTATGATCATGGAACTCTCAATTTCTCTTTAAATGAAAGTTCTGAAATGTTACAAGAAGTAGTTATTGAATCTCATAGAGATAGAAATGTACAAGAAGCAATAACTGGAGTTACACAAATAAAAATTGAAACCATAAAAAGTGTTCCCCTTATCTTAGGAGAGCGTGATATTTTAAAAGTTGCAACTACATTACCTGGTATATCAACAGCTGGTGAAGGATCAGCAGGATATAATGTTAGGGGTGGTAAGGAAGACCAAAATTTAATTCTTTTAGACAATGCCGTAATTTATAACCCTTCACATTTTTTTGGAATTTTCTCGGCTTTAAACCCTTTTACTTCGGGTGATGTAAATATCTACAAAGGGTCTATTCCTGCCGAATATGGCGGTAGACTTTCTTCTGTTTTTGAAATTCAAACAAAAAACAGTAACAATGAAAAATTTGCTGGGGAAGCTTCCATAGGTCCTGTTACTAGTAACCTTACTTTTGAAATTCCAATTGTAAAAGAAAAATCTGGTTTATTAATAGGCGGTAGAGGAACTTATTCTGATTGGATTTTAAAATCTTTAGATGATGAGTCCTTAAAAAATAGTAAAGCATCATTTTATGATGTGGTCTTTAAATACAATCATAAAATAGATGATAATAACAACATTGTAGCAACCGGATATTACAGCAAAGATGCTTTTAGTATTACTTCAGACTCTTTATACAGTTACAATAATAGATTACTCTCTTTAAAATGGAACCACATTATTAATAGTAAAAATTATGGGAATCTTATCTTAACAAATAGTGAATACAAATTTAATATTGAATTTGATGGTAATTCAAATAAAAATTTCGATTTAGGATATAAGGTAAACGAGACCCAGTTAAAACTAAAAATGAAATACTTGTTCAGTGATAAGCATAAATTTGATTATGGCCTTTCAAGCAAATTATATGTTATTCATCCTGGAAATATTGATCCCAAAGGATCTGAATCTATTGTAACTTCTTTAAACATCCCTAAGGAAAAAGCGCTAGAATCTGCATTGTTTGTTACCGATAATATTAAAATAAATAAAAAACTTTTATTAAATTTAGGCTTACGTTATTCATTTTACGCCTCCCTTGGTGAAGCTTCACAAAAAATATATGCAGATGGTGTTCCTAGAAATGAAGGCACCATAATAGATACTTTAAACTTTGGGAAAAATGAAGTGATTAAAACCTATGGAGGTCCTGAAATTCGTGCTTCACTAAGGTATTTTTTACTGCCCAATTTTTCTGTTAAAGCAAGTTACAACAGTACCTATCAATATATTCATTCTTTATCAAACAATACCACTGTATCTTCAACTGATACTTGGAAACTTTCAAATTTAAATATAAAACCACAACAAGGAGATCAATATACTTTAGGGTTTTATAAAAATATAAATGGAAACACCTATGAATTGAGTCTTGAAGGATATTATAAGAATCTAAAAAATATACTTGACTATAAAGTTGGAGCCGATTTATTACTTAATGAATCTATTGAATCTGAAGTAATTCAAGGGAAAGGAAAAGCTTATGGAGTTGAATTTCTAGTTAAAAAAACAAAAGGAAAACTTAACGGATGGATAGGGTATAGTTATTCACGTACATTTAGTAAATTTAATAGTATCTTTAGTGAAGAACGAATAAATGACGGGGAATATTTCCCTTCCAATTTTGACAAACCTCATGATGTTAGCGTTGTTGCTAATTACAAAATAACAAACCGATATAGCTTTTCTCTAAATTTCGCATATCAAACAGGAAGGCCTGTTACCTATCCAATAGGTAATTATACATTTGGCGGTGCTGACTATGTATTGTATAGCGATCGAAATAAATTTAGAATTCCCGATTATTATCGCCTTGATGTAGGTTTCAACATTGAAGGAAATCATAAAATTAAAAAATTTGCTCATAGTTTTTGGAACATTTCAATTTATAACGTGCTTGGAAGAAACAATCCTTATTCTGTCTTTTTTGTCACAGAAAACGGAAAAATTAAAGCCTACCAAAGCTCCATATTCTCTATTCCAGTACCAACAATAACTTATAATTTTAAATTTTAATACAACGTGCAAAAAGATAAATAAATTAAGATTATGAAAGCCAAAATATATATTCCTATTTTCTATATTATAACAGTTCTGTGTGCCTTTAGTTGTATAGAAGAAATAGCCATTGAAACTAAAACATTTGAAAATGCATTAGTTATTGAGGCAACAATTACAAATGAGTTCAAATATCAAGAAATTAACCTGAGTAGAACTTTCAAATTAGAACTTAACGGGCCTTCGCCAGAAAGAAATGCTATTATTAAAATAACTGATAATTCTCAAAACACTTATAAATTCACTGAAACAATACCGGGTAAATATGTTTCTGACATTGAATTTAGCCCACAATTAAATGTAAATTATGTATTACAAATAACAACATTTGATGGCCGTTCTTACAGTTCCCAACCTACAATTTTAACTAGCAGCACTCAAATAGACACTATAAATACCTTAAGAGAAATAGATGATTTTGGTAATGAAAATATTACAATATCTGTTGATAGTTTTGATCCTACAGGGAATTCTAAATATTACCGTTACAAATATGAAGAAACCTATAAAATTATTGCACCTTATTGGAGTAAATACGACTTAATTCTAACAACTTATGTTTATCCATTCAGGGTTGGAAGAGTTAATAAAACTGACGAAAAACAGGTTTGCTATAATACAGTACCTTCTAATTCTATTATTCAAACAGAAACAACAGGTTTTTTTGAAGATAGGGTTTCTAATTTCCCTGTGAGAGTTATTTCAAGATATAACCCTATTATTTCACATCGATATAGTATTTTGGTAAAACAATATATTCAATCTTTAGACGCATTTACGTTTTATAAAACACTTGCAAATTTGTCAGGATCTGAAAGTTTATTTTCCCAAAACCAACCTGGTTTTTTTAATGGCAATGTATTCTCCATTGATGATGCGAATGAAAAAGTTATTGGATTTTTTGAAATTTCATCTGTTTCATCTAAAAGAATCTATTTTAACTATACCAACTTATTTCCAAACGAACCACTTCCTCCTTACTTTACAGAATGTGATTTTTTTGCTCCCACTGACATTGCAGATGCAAGCGATCCTTCAGCCCTATATACTTATATTAAAGGCGGAGATGTAATATATTACAGTGAAAATCTAGACCCAGATTTAATAAACCCAGGTCCCTATTTTCTAGTTACTGCAGAATGCGGTGATTGTACTAGACTAGGAACAAATGTGAAACCAAATTTCTGGATAGACTAATTTAAAAAGTATCATATGAAAAAAATAGTATTTGTTTTAATCATTTTCATTTTCGGAAAACCTTTTTCAGCTAATAGTCAAACTATTGTACAAAACAGCAACCTTTTTGACTCTAATCACATTCCCAAAGAAAAAATATTTGTTCATTACAATACTTCTTTTTTATTAACAGGTGAGCAATTAAATTATAAAGTTTATTGCTTAAATTTCTATAACAATAGCCTAAGTAGTCATAGCAAAATTGCGTATGTAGAACTCATTGGAATGGACAATACCCCAATAATTAAACAAAAAATAAAATTGAATTCAGGTTTGGGGCAAGGTGATTTTTTGATTCCAACTAAAATTCAATCTGGAAACTACAAACTAATTGCATATACTCAGTCTATGAAAAATTTTGACAAACCTCTGTTTTTTCAAAGTGACATAAGTATTATAAACCCATTTCAAACAAATCAGCGCTCAATTCTCAAAAAAAACACACTCATAGAAACCGAAAATTCTGAAATTAAAAAAGAAAATAACAATCATAATAAAAAATTAGTCAACGATGTAGATAATACCTATATTGAATTAAAAACTAGTGCTCAATCATTCAGCCCTAGAAACAAGGTTGATTTATCAATAATAAGTTTAAACAACCATTTATCGTATGGAAATTATTCTATTTCAGTTAGAAAAATTGATACTTTACCTATCCCAAAAAGATTGACAACAGAAACTTATATGGCTTTGTTTCCATATAACTCATCTATGAATTCTATCACAAACAAAACTTTCTTTTTACCTGAACTCAGAGGTGAATTAATCTCAGGGCAAGTCTTCTATGAAGGGTCTAAACCCGCACCTGAAAATATTAAAGTTGCACTTTCAATTTCTGGCAAACAATTTATATTTAAAATTGCAACAACAAATAATTTAGGAATTTTTTATTTTAACATACCTGAAGATTATGAAAATTCACAAGCCATTGTTCAGGTAATTCATAAAGATAGAAATGATTTTAGTATAAAAATGAATAGTCATTCATCCATAAGATATGGAAATCTCAAATTTTATAATTTTAGGGTAACTCCAAAAATAAAAGATTATGTTTTAAAAAGAAGTATTTACAACCAAATTGAAAATGTTTACGCTAGTATAAAACCCTTTTCAAATAAAAATTTAAAACCTGTTATCCCTTTCTTTTATTCAACATCAAAAATTTATTATCTAGATGATTATACTAGGTTTCCAACAATAAAAGAAACCATTATTGAAATTATTGAGGAAGTATATATAAAACAACTGAAAGGAGATAGGAGCTTTAAGGTGAGAGTTTATGACCAGCTATTGGAATCTAATGCAACACCATTAGTTCTAGTTGATGGTATCTTAATTCAAAACCATAATGAGCTGATAAATTTCAGTGCTAAAAAAATTAAGAAAATAAGTGTTGTTAGTGATGTTTTTATTTATGATTCTCAAACTTTTGAAGGGATTATTTCTATGGAAACCTTTCAAGGAGATTACAACACAGATCTAACTGGTAATTATATTAAGGAATTTTCATTATTTAGACCTCTAGAAATAAAAAATTATTATAAACAACTATATAACGTAGGAGATAATTCTAATCGCATTCCTGATTACAGAAGTCAACTTTTATGGAAACCCAATTTTAACTTTGACAAAAATGAAGATTCTCTCTTCTTTTTTACTTCAGATAATACCGGTAATTATGAAATTTGTTTAGAAGGTTTTACAAAAAATGGAATCCCTATATCAATAAGAAAAATTATTACTGTACAATAGACTTGTACAGCACTATAAGACTTCTACTTTGTACTAGTCAAGAAGTAATTATAACGAATTAAGATGGAGTTGCAGATAATTCTGCAACTCACATCTCTAAAGCCATTCCTTATAGGAGTTTCAATAAAGAAGGCTAATCGGGGTAGTAAGACTTTAGAAAACTCTTAACAAGTTAAAGCCAAAATAAATATCTCCTTTTGTCCAGTCTCCTGCTGCATTGGTAATAAAACCAGCATCATACATGGGTTGTGCATTTGAAAAATTTAATTGAAATACGTGTCCTCCTGTTTCAATATCAAAACCTAATGATAAGGGATTTCTAAATACATCGTTATTCTCTCTGTTCAAATGATGTACATAATCAAAATTAAACGTTACTCTGTTTGATAATTTTATTCTTCCTCCGCCTCCAACGGCATACTGGGCATTTTCCTGCAAAGCATTTGAAACATAATTTTCATGAATATAAATTGGAGCTATTTGAAGAGAAAGTGCCTTGTTAATTTTTTTAGAAATTAAGATTTCTGAAATATATGTAAGTCGATGTTTATATTCTAGCAAAGGTACATTTGCTTTGCTTAATTGCGTATTTACAGAAGCGGCACTAAACCCTACAATAGTTACAGGAAACCCCATAGCTTCTTGTTGAATGAATTTAATTTTTGCGGAAACATCATAGGTTTTTTGAAAGGAACTTCTGGATCCTCCAACAGTAAGCCAATCTGTAAGTCCATACAAAAAACTAAACCTAATGGTAGACTGGTCAAATCCAAAAAATTCTTTTGCTCCTCCTTTTAAGGAGCCAAATCTATGCGAAATAATAAAATAAAAATCGTTTTTAGCAGCTAACTTAGTAGACTCTAAATTAACAATTTTAAGTGCTTTAAAGGTCGAAGTAACTTTTCTATTCACTGAGGTAGTTAACTCTAACTCTTCTAATAAATCATTTTGGGACTGAACGTTTAAAGTTCCTATTAACAATAGAAACAATACTACATATTTTCTCATCATATAAACTAGCTACTAATTAACAATACTTCCTTGATCTAACTTTACACATTCCAATAACTCATCATAACCAATGCATCTTCCTTTAATTTTATATTGCCCATTTAATTTATACTGTTCTAAATTATCGTTGGTAAGTTGTACGTAAATAGTATTACTTAACATGATTCCTCCCTCTTCTTTTTCAATTATTTTCCCACTAACAAGAAGTACATTATTCAAATATTTTTCAGACGCCTCAAAGTAATTATTTTTAAACTCATTGCTAAGTCTTGAGGTTTCAAGAGCGTACAATGCCTTTTCTTCGGCTATATTTCTGTGCTCTTTATACATGTAATTGTATCCAATTGTAAAAAGTATTACAATCAAGGATAGGAGTATTCCAAATCTTTTGGCAAGTCTCATATGTTCATTTTTTTAGTTAATAATTTATAATGTTGTTAGTATAAATGTTATAACAGTTCAAACAACTAAAACCCTACTTTCAATTTTATATTTATAAAAAATCGATTAAGAAGGTAGGGTAAAATGCTTCTAATATGTTATTTAATTAAACATACTACTAAACAATCTTAAATTTGGAATGAAAAAAAATCTCTTAATCCCACTTATTACAGTTGTTTTATTAATTAGTTGTACCGAAGAAAATATAGACACTCTTTCTTTGGATGACCCCAATTTAAATTTGGACAACATAACATACACTACGCATATTAAAGGTTTAATAGACCGTTATTGCATTAGTTGTCATGGAGCCGTGAATCCATCTGCTGGTTTCGATATTTCTACATTCATCAAAGCAAAAAATAACATAAATACTATCCTCAGTAGAATTGATTTACAAACTGGGCAAGCTGGCATAATGCCTACTAGTGGT
>JQIA01000715.1_pt1 | contig 17369 bp, 6 predicted proteins | sample 811431 | NCBI WGS metagenome assembly JQIA01 (sample SAMN02998118, study PRJNA258478) | marine sediment metagenome | biome: marine; feature: seafloor; material: sediment; isolation source: oil-polluted sediment collected from 3 locations (0.5 km, 0.7 km and 0.9 km)... | place: USA: Gulf of Mexico ...
GATAAGAAACAGGCACGCAAAGTATAGACTTTGGCTTATGAGATTTTATATAGGCATCGGTATTAAAAGCCTGTTGATCAACGCCGTCTGTGCCTCTGAAATAATTAAACACAGCTTCGCTATTTAATACATGCTTTATCACAGAAGCAGGCAGTTCATTACACTCATCTAACAGTAACCCATCAGGCAGTTCATTGGCGTCACCTCTTAGAGTAAACAAAGCCTCAACGATCAAATCACCCGCATTGTTCATGACAACCGCGGCGGACTGTGCGCCAGCAATCTCTGCTATAAGATGTAACGCTCTGCTGAATAGTTTTTTTAGATTCAATTCACTTGAAATTTGTTGTGCAGCCTTCATGACTGACTCAAAACTCAGGTTAGCCTGAGTAGCAGGGTTTCCCTGTCGGCTATATTCAGAAGAGATTTCGCTTGTTGTACTACTTTCAGAAAATTCTTCCCCCCCCCCAAGTAAACGAGAATGTTTTTTCAGCAGTAAACTGTATTTAAGTTCGCACCCCCATAAACGATAGTGATATAAAGCTTGTTGTAGTTTGGTTCTGGCGGCTGATTCAAAGCCTCCCGCCAACCAGTAGGCGCCGCACAATTCATTGGCCAACGCCTGATATTGAATGTAGCCCCCTACCCGTGCGCGTTGAATAGCTTGTTCATAATGCGCTAAAATCTGTTCCATATCATGATTCAGGGCTCGGCTTTGCTCAGCTCGTAATAGATAAAGTTTATGCTCGAAATTTTCGGGGCAAAATGGGGTTAACGTTTCAAGTTCGTCTAGCGAGCATTCAATATAAGCAGTTAATTCTATTCGCTCCTTATCTACGGCTTCAGGGTACTTCTGACAAGCCAATAATGCAGCTAAAAAACGGTGTTCCAAGGGCGTGATAAAACCACTCATTAATTCCACAGAAGGCTCTGCGACTCTCACTGCTTGCCAGGCAAGTTCGTTTTGCTCACTCCAGAAAAACCATTGCAATTGTAGGTGTTCTATAAAGGGTTTTAATACGCAGGACTGAATAACGTTCCACTCACTTGAAGGGAAGTTACTTTTATCTAAAGGGTTACTTAATTTATTAGCGTTATATGGTTGCATTAACGCATCGACTAAACGGGAGTAATAACTTCCTGCAGCTACATTATTCGTATATTTATACTGAAGCGTTTTAAGGTGTGTTAATCGCGCTGATATAAGCCCTAGGGTCTTTCCCATTACAAATTGAGTTATCACCCCATTTGATAACCCTGCAACAGCCCCCCACTGGATATCCCCATATTCCAAACCAAGTTCATGAGATTTATTTTGCATCAGCAGTGCTTCAGAAAATGGAGCCGAATAAAATCTCGATAGGGAACCCAGTATATTATAAACTGAAGAGAGGTCTTTATTTTGTGGGTAGCGATCAATAAGCCGGATGCAAACTTCAGCAAACAACCTGGCTTCTGCATAATATTTTTGTTTAGCCATATAAACACTATACATCGCTACAATACCTATCGTTTGCTCGTTAAAATCATACTCAACAACAAGCCTCATGGCACGAACCATCAAATAAGATTGTAACAAAGGCAAGCCCGCCGCATTAGATCCAACCCCCAAACGACCAAGAAGACGGCATGCAAGCTGAATCTCTCGAGGGAGATTGATAACGTCTTCAGTGCCTACTGCCTGAAGGTCACTATTTTGTAAGCTCCGAGTTAATAAGGCCTCTTCATTCTTTATCAACGATTTAGTGATTTGGTCTATTTTAGGTACGTCTAAACCACAATAACCAAGCCCTGATAGACCGTCTTTAATACCTTGACCCAATCGATTAAAAGACAACTGAAAATAACAAATAGACGCTTTATCATAAGTACTTTTCGTCTGTTCTATTGCCTTGGCAGAAAGCTCATTTCCCACGGACACATGTCCATTCAAATATTCACACTCAATTCTCAGTAAATAAAGTTTACTACATAGCTCATTCTGGCTTTGCCAGGCATTTTCAAGCAATAAATTCACACCTTCTAAAGCATAGTTTGCTGCAACGTCCCAAACACCCGCTAACCTTGCTTCTTTTGCTGCTTGTAAATTAAGAGAGGCCAGTTGGGTTCGTTCATTGGGCTCAATAATTAACATACGGGCATGATTAAGTTGTTCAAGTACAGCAAATAACATACTCTTACTTTCTTTGTGCTCTGCCTGTTTTTGTTCACCCAACATAACGCCTCTAAGTAAACGCCCTATTGTTAGATGTGTTGCCTGTTTTTTTGCATTATCCAGTGAGCTATAAGCCGCTTCTAACATTCGGTCATGAAGAAACTTACAATGACTCGATACTAATAGGCTGGATGACTCACCGCTTTGCCCCGCAGCCTGAACCCCCAGTAACCAGCCACCACTATTTTGTAATAACAAGCCTTCTTTTATGGCAGGCCAAAGCTGTTGCGTTACTTCTTCTAGCGTACGCTGGCTAATAACAGACAACATTTCAAAATCAAAACAACTCCCTACACACGCAGCCAATTGCATGATTTGCTGTGTCTCTTCAGGCAATTTCTGCATTTTACCCAGCATTAACTCAACGACATTATCAGTAATCCCTTTATTGTTAATAGCCTGAATATCCCAGACCCAACGATGCTGTATAAGGTCAAAGTTAAGTAAGGCTTCGTTATAAAGTGTTTTTAGAAATTCATTAATAAAAAACGGGTTACCGCCGGTTTTTGTGTGTGTAAGCTCTGCCAGTGAGTGAAGTTCTTTACGAGGACGTTGCAAGCTATCGACCAGCAATTGCAAGGTATGCTCTAAAGATAAAGGCGCTAGCACTACCGATGTAGTTTTTACACCTTCACGTTGACTAATGGCCGTAAGGGTTTGCACCATAGGGTGGGTGTTATCTACTTCGTTATCACGGTAAGCAACAATGAACAGTATTCGGCTGCCATCTTCATCCAATAACAGAGGTAATAGCTTTAATGTGCCCCGGTCAGCCCATTGCAGGTCATCTATAAATAGCACTAAGGGTTTGTTTTCGCTAATGAGCTTAATAAAACACTGAAAAACAATCGTAAAACGATTCAGTGTTTCTTGTGTTCCTAGTGCTGGCACTTCAGGTAATTCACCTAATAAAGGTAAAAATTCAGCCATAAAATCAATCAATACCCGTGCATTCGCCCCTAGTTTAGTAATGAGTGCTGAGCGCATGGCCTGCAAATCACTTTCACTTTGTGACAGCGCATAAAACAGCCATGATTTAAGTGCCTGTTTTAAGGCCGAATAGGGTGTATTACGTTGAAACTGATCAAATTTACCTGAAATAAACAGCCCCTTATAGGCGGCTAGAACCTGGTGTATTTCATAAACCAACGCAGACTTACCCACACCTGAGTAACCAGACACTGTTAATAGTTGAGCATTACCCTCTGTAGCCTTATGAAAGCACTGCTTCATGGTTTTAATTTCAATTTCTCTGCCATATAGTATTTGCGGTACTTGAAAACGATCTGAAATATCCTCTTTACCAAGTTTGAATTCTAGATTGGGGTGATCCGTTGTGAGCATATCACGGCATGTTTCAAGGTCTTTCTTAAGCCCTAGCGCACTTTGATAACGCTGCTCAGCCATTTTATTTAATAGTTTGTCTATCAGCTTTGACAGCGTGGGGGGGATATCTTCTCTGCACTTGACCAGAGGGCTATGAGCTTTGGCAATATGAGCATGCACAATGCCTAAAGCATCATTCCCCCTAAAGGGTTTCTGACCACTTAACAGCTCATAAAAAGTTACGCCAAGCGTGTAAAAATCACTACGATAATCCAATGCGCGACCCATACGTCCGGTTTGCTCGGGCGAAATATAGGATAATACCCCTTCCAGTTGCTCAGGAGGCGCCAACATCGGTTGCTCTCGACTTAGCAGGGAAGCCAAACCAAAGTCACTGATTTGAACCACGCCACTTTCGGGACTAATAAGTATATTGCCAGGGTGAAGATCCTTATGGATGACTTGTTCGTGATGGATAACACTTAGCACATCCGCCAGTTGAATAGCGATGTTGAGAAAATCATTAATAGGAAAAGGCTTATCACTCATCTGTTGTGCATATTGGTGTAGGTCTATTGCGTTATTATCTTCCAATACCATCACCGGCAGCCCCTCGACCTCAAAATAGTCCAGTGCCTTGTTAATATTCGGGTGTTGGAATTTTTTTAGTAGCTGGTAAGAGAGCAAGAAGCGCTGGCGTTGGTAAGCACTTGGGTAGGTGATTTCGAAACGTTTAATAATCACCGGGCAGCAGTCTTTTTCACGCTCCGCTCGTTGTATACGGGTTCGGGCGTTGGTGAAGAGGGTTTCTTTTAAGGTGTAACCCGGTAGTTTGGTGTTCAATTATTACTCCGTTTCTGCGTTTTTAAACATAGTTCTGCGCGCACGGCACACCCTACAAGGTAAAATAAAATGTTGCACCATTGCCCTCTTCCGCCTCGGCCCATATTTCACCTTTATGCTTAGTAATAATGCGCTTTACAGTGGCAAGGCCTATCCCTGTTCCACTGAACTCACTCTCAGGATGCAAGCGCTGAAAAGTACCAAATAAATTCTCTGCATGAGCCATATCAAAACCTGCACCGTTGTCTTTTACAAAATAAACATTTCGTCCCTGCTGCTTTTCAACACCAAACTCCACACTCGGCAGCATTACTTTTGATGAATATTTCCAGGCATTGTTAAGTAAATTTTCCATAGAGGAATAAAGCATTCGAGCATCACCTTGTACTTCAATATTATCCGTACAAGTAAATTTTACGGGCCCGCCTGTTCGGCCTTCGTTCAACGCCTCAACAATCTCTTGAGCCATTTCACTCAAATTCACAGGCCTTAGCTCAACATCTCGCTGCTGCACCCGCGAGAGTTCAAGCAAACCGTTTATTAATTCTGCCATTTTGCCTGAGCCGGCCATTATTCGTTGTAGCAAACTGACGCCCATTTCATCCAGTTTCTCTGAATAGTCATCTAACAGAATCTGGCTGAAGCCTTTCATTGATCTAAGAGGCGAACGCAGGTCATGTGAGACCGAGTAGCTAAACGATGTTAGTTCTTCATTAGCAATCTGCAGGGCTTTATTACTTCCATTTAGTTGATGGGTACGTTCTTCTACTTTTTGTTCTAGCCCAAGATTTAACGTGTTAATTTCTTCAAACAGACGAGCGTTTTCGATGGATATAGCCGTTTGCGAAAGCAGCATTTTAATGACATTTAAACGACTTTTAGTAAAGGCTTTTGTGGTAAGGCGATTTTCAAGATAAAGGACACCAATAATTTTGTCGCGATAGCCTACCGGTACACACAGAATAGATTTCGGAGGTTGTTTTTTCAGGTAGGGGTCGTTTGCAAACGGCTTATTCTCTGTCACGTTGGTAATATTAACCGTCTCATCAGTACGCAGTACGTAGCTAATAATACTCACGGGTAAATCGGTGCATTCATCCAGCGCTTGCGAACTCGTTGCCAAAGGGGGGGCAATTAATTCTGATGAGGCTAATGAGTCAGACGTGTCGATTTGACTAGACACTCTCACCTCTACATAAGGCTCATCTTCTGTATTCAGCACTAGCGCGGCTGTTTGTGCCCCAGCGCTTTCGGTAATCACCTTCATTACCTTTAGCGCGAGTTGTTTTAGCTTAAGTTCACTTGATATCAGCTGAACAGACTTCATGACTGTGTCAAAATCCAAGCCGCTTTTATCTTCAGTATGTGAGTGTATCTGCTCCGTACTTATGGTGGTAGAGCTCTCTTTTTTCGCCCCCTCATCAAATGCAACTAAATCACTAAAATGCATTCTCAGATAAATAATACGCGCTTCACACCCCCAGTATTTGTAGAGGAGAATGGCTTGCTCCATATAGGCTGTTGCCACATCTTTTAAACCACAATGTTGTAAGTACAAAGCAAAAAGTTCATTAGCCAAAGCCTGATACTGGGTAAAACCATTTTCTTTGGCTGACGTGATGGCTGCATTATAGTAGCCTGCCACTTGCTGCATGGGCGCTTTTTGATAGCGACCTTGCTCGGCTAGTAGCAATTGATACTTGTGATCAAAGTTTGCGGGGTTGGCTTCTGCAAGAATTTTAAGTTCTTGAAAACAGAATATAAGATCTCCAGCGTTTTTTTCTAAGGTGTTATTACTCTGAGCCGCAAGTAACAAACCATACTGAATGAGATGGTCCATATAACAGCAAAATTTGGAGGTTTTAATCAATCTATCATGGGCACGGCCCGCTATTTCAAGGGACTTTTGCTTCTCTCCATACCAAAAAGCAAGCTCTGAACGATAGTGCAAGAGGTTATATTCATGCAAGCTGCCTTTGATTCTTTGCAAGTACCCAGAGGAGAACGCGTCATCATCCAACACGCTAGCCGCTTTATTTCCCGGCTCTAATAAGGCGCCGGTTAAGCGAACAATGTTATTACCATGAGGAACAAATACCGCTTTGCTGCGGCTAACAAGTTGTGAAACCTCTGCTTGTTCCTTCACTGACCGTAAACTATCACCTTTTGAATATTTCAAAAAAAGAATGTTATTCAGATTGATCACAGCTCTGGCAATTTCACCATTTTCCAGCCCTGCTTCGTAACCTTTCTGGTGTTGAGAAATACAAAAACTATAGGTTTCTTTAAAGGGTGAGGCCATGGCAGCCAATATATTATAGCTACTAGACAACTCTTGGGCATGAGGGTAGTAATCTATCAATTTAATGGCTTGCTCTGCCACTTCGACCCCCTTTTCATACTCTCTGCTTTGAGTTAATAACACCGCATACCATGATAATTGAACCACCACTAAATCAGATTTCCCTGATTTTAGAATAAAATTGAGCCCACGAAGAATGCTCAACTTCATCAAGGGCATATTTCCAAAAATAAAGGCGCAGGCACTCAAATTTGCCAGAATTTTTACAGCAATTAACAAACCTTGATCCGTCATTTCTGGCAGTTTTTCTATTTGATCAATGGAGACTTGCTTAATTTGCTCATCAAACCTTACCTGTTCCTTAATAAGCGCTTGACCGACCTTTTCGTTATCCGCAGAAAAGGGGATATTCAAATAATTTAAGCCCTGAACACCAAACTCAATGCCTAAACCCCATCGACCTCGGCCAATATTTTCTATTAGGCGAATAGTACAGATTTCGGTTTTAACTAAATCATCATCACAATGCGTTAATAGTTCATCGTAAAGCAGATCTGACTCTTCTGGGTTACCGCACAGGTACTCACCTTCTGCTTTTGAATTATAGAGGCCAAAGATTAATGAGTAGTGGTCTTGCCAGCTATTCTCTGGCAACAGAGCTATGCCTACATCAGCATATTGCACCACGGTATGCCACACACTAGCTGCTTTCGCTTCTTCTGCTGCTCGTTGATTGAGTGTGGCTAAGTGAAGCTTTTCTTCGTGATCGGTAATTAAACTTCGTCCTTGGTTTAACTGCTCAACAATATCAAACAATGAAATAGAGATATTTTCATTTTCACGACTTTGGTTTTTAAGATAAAGAGCGTCTAATATTCGACCCGTTTTAAGATGGATCTGCTGCCTCTGAGTATTTTCCATCGACTCATAAGCCGCTTGCAACATACGGTCATGTAGAAATTTGCAGTGAGGAGCAACAGGGGTAGCATGGGTGTTGTAATCACCATGCGTTGTCATCACTATATGAGGTCCCTTTAATGCAGAATCGGCACCCAATAACCAATCCCCCCCCTCTTGTATCAGCAAACCTTCTTGCAATGCAGGCCACAACGCGCGAGTTACGTCGCAGTCTTCCTGCTCTGCTACCACGGCTAACATCTCAATATCAAAACGACTGCCAATGCACGAGGCCAACTGCAATATTTGTTGGGTGTTATCGGGTAATTGCTGCATTTTTTTCAACATCAGTTCGACAACGTTATCAGTAATACCCTTAGCGATAATGGCTTTGGTATTCCATAACCAGCGATGCTGTATCAAGTCAAAATTAAGCAGTTCTTCACTGTATAAAGTTTTTAAAAATTCATTCACAAAAAAGGGGTTACCCCCAGTTTTATGATGCACCAGCGACGCCAGCGACTTAACCTCTTCCGCAGGTCGGTGCAAGCTATCGACCAATAGCTGTTGTACTTCCGAAATAGCTAGAGGGTTTAAGCTAAGCGCACTAAAACAACCATCATTATCTTCATTAATGGTTTTCAGGGTTTGCATGACAGGGTGGGCAATATCTACTTCGTTATCTCTATACGCGACGATAATTAACAGATGAAAGTCTGCCTCTCTCATTAACAAAGGTAATATATTCAGGCTGCCCCGGTCTGCCCACTGCAGGTCATCAATAAACAGGACTAAGGGGCGATTTTCTGCCATAAAGCTAATGAGTTTAATAAACACCAGATGAAAACGATTTTGTGTTTCGTCTGCCCCTAATTTTGGTACTTCGGGCAGCTCTCCTAACAAGGGCTTAAACTCGGCCATAAAATCAATTAATACCCGGGCATTATTCCCCAGTATTTTATTGAGACGCTGACGTTGCGCTTGTAATTGTTTTTCTGGCAACGAGAGGGTTTGCACCAACCACGACTTAAAAGCCTGATGAAAAGCAGAGTACGGAATATTGTGTTGAAACTGGTCAAACTTACCGCTTAAAAATAACCCATTATTAGCCGCGATAGGTTTATGTACTTCATGCACTAACGCTGACTTACCAATGCCGGAATAACCCGAAACTGCGAGTAACTGGGGGGCGCCTTCAGCCACTTTGTGGAAGCGCTCTAGCAAGGTGTTAATTTCGCTCTTTCGGCCATACAGCTTTTGCGGTATTTGAAAGCGGTCGGATATGTCATGTTCCCCTAAAGGAAAACTTTGAGGGGCTTTATCGTTTTTGAGTGCTTGCAGGCATTTCCCTAAGTCCGCCTTTAAGCCCTGAGCACTTTGATAACGCTCTTCAGCCACTTTGTTAAGTAGTTTATCAATAAGAGAAGAGATAACCTTCGGGGTATCCGGTCGCGCTTTTATTACGGGCTTATGCGCTTTGGCTATGTGGGCATGTACTATTCCCAATGCATCAACCGCGTTAAAGGGGACATGACCTGTTAACAGCTCATAAAAAGTAATGCCCAGGGTGTAAAAATCAGTGCGGTAATCTACCGACCTGTTCATTCGACCGGTTTGCTCCGGAGAGAGATAAGCCAATATCCCTTCAAGCCTTTCTGGCGCAGCTAAAGTGGGTTGTTCTCTTGTGAGTAAAGAGGCTAATCCAAAATCAATAATTTGAACCTGCAAGGTGTCGGGGTTAATAATGATGTTGCCCGGATGCAGGTCTTTATGAATCACTTGGGCGTGATGGATAACACTGAGTGCGTCAGCCAGTTGAATGGCAATGCTTAGAAAATCATCCAGAGGGAGCGGTTCATTAAGTCGCTGTTTACTGTACTGACGCAGGTCTATGGAATGAGAGTTTTCCTGTACGATAACAGGGGCTCCATCGAGATCTAACTCAATGTAGTCCAACACTTTAAGGATGTTTGGGTGATCAAACTTTTTAGCCACCTCGTATGAAAAAGAGAAACGCCGTATTTGCCCTTCTGTGGGGTTATCGCCTACTAAGGTTTTGAGTATGTATGACGTACTGTCTTGCTGTCGTGTGGCTCGCTGAATTAAGGTACGGCCATTACTGAACAAGGTTTCTTGTGGCGTGTAATTTTGGATCGGTTGACTCAAGGGAAGTGCCTGTTGTTATTCGAATGCTTAATTAGTATAGACGGGATTTGAATAACCGAGGGGGTTATGAGGTTGAATTGCGCACCGCTTTTTATTCAGAATTAATACATAATTGATACTCCCTCATAAGAGGTGTTTATAGCTAACTAGTCTACGCTGTTAGGGTGACATTTATTTTTTCATACTTTGGGAATTTTCCATTTTGACAAATACCCCCTTTCATCTTGATGGTTATTGCGACCCTGAATTTAATTCGGTAAAGCAGGCTTTTACCGATAATTTGATGTACAAAAATGAACTAGGGGCCGCGATCTCTGTTGTGCATAAAGGGCAGGTTAAGGTCGATTTATGGGGCGGTTATAAAGATAAAGCTAGAACCCAACTTTGGAAAAAAAACACCCTAGTTTGTGTAATGTCGGTTACCAAAGCCATTGGTTCATTGTGCTTATTGGTTCTAGCTGATAAAAAACTCATTAACCTAGACGCCCCTGTAGCCGCTTACTGGCCAGAGTTTGCTCAAGAGGGGAAAGAGAATATTACTGTTCGATGCGTGCTTGCTCAATTAGCAGGTATTCCTGTTGCTGATGCGGCACCAGCCAACTCTTTATATAAACCCGGCGTAGTAATTGAAGCGCTGGCGGCACAAAAACCCTTATGGAAACCCGGAACAACTCCTTGCTATCATTCATTTACTCACGGTCCATTTTGTCAAAAAATGGTAGAGCTGATAACAAAAAAATCACTCGGTACATTTCTGCGAGAAGATTTATTTGGCCCTTTGGATATTGATTTTTTTGTGGGCCTTAAACCTAGTGAAGAACAACGTTGTGCCGAAATTGATGTATCTGAAAACATCCCTAGCCTAGTCGGCATGCAAACCCCTGGCACACTGTTAGCCAGAGCTTGGAAACCAGCATCAATTACCGAAAGCTTCTTTCAAGGAGATGAATTTCGACGCAGTGAGTTTGCTTCGGGTAACGGGCACAGTAATGCTACTGCCTTAGCAAGACTTTACGGCATACTAGCGCAACATGATGGAGGGTTAATCAGCAATGAGACGCTAGAGGATGCTATTCGCGAACAGTGGAATGCAATTGAAAAAATGACCTCTCGCCATTTTCGTTATAGCACAGGCTTTATGCTTAATAATCAGCATTTTCGTTTAGGCGATAACCCCAGAAACTTCGGTCACCCAGGCTTAGGTGGGCCTTTAGGTTTTGCGGACCCTGATGCGCAAATAGGCTTTGGTTATTGCTGTAACCGTATTCACCCCATTGATAATACAGGCCCCTGTGGGAGCGCACTGATTGATGCTGTTTATAGTTGTTTGTAGAATGCGCCATCCGCTCAGTTGAATTTCCAAAGATCACATAAAGTTATAAGTAAACCTAAGCCCAAAAGTAAGCGGCGGGTTAATGTCTCTTGTTACTCCTGTCGAGGTCGCTGGAAACTCCCTACTTGATGTTGAATAAGCTTTATCCGCTAAGTTCTCTCCATAAAGCTGTAGTTCCCAACTTTCATCCAATGAGCGGAAGTTAATACGGGCATTCCAAATACCATACGCATCTTGAGAAGATACATCTTTATTAAACGCGGTGAAGTAAACCTTATCTTGCCAGAAGTATTCTACTCTATAGCTTATGGTGCCTTTACTGACATTCTGAAAGTATTGCACAGCGGCGTTAACTTTATGCTCTGGGGCCGCGTTAAGGTTATTACCTGACACATCAATATTACCTGGCGCTAAATAATTTTTATAGGTTGCATCCAAATAAGCGTAATTCAGCTCCAGCATCCAGTCGTAATGAGGCATCCAACGGGTCTCTAACTCTATGCCTTTAATTTCAGCATCGGCGGCATTGCTAATTGAAAGAACGCCTGGCTGAGTAAAGTCTGAGACTTGCAGATCTGTGTAGTCATAATAGAACAGCACCAAGTTGGTTCTTAAGGTTTTCTGCAACCAATCTTGTTTTACTCCTGTTTCATATGACCATACAAACTCGGGGTCATACTGCGCATCACTCGACGTAAAGTTAAAACCACCACTTTTAAAACCTCGACTAACGGAACCATATACCATAGCTCCATTCTCAAAAGTGTAGTCTAATGCAGCTTTTGGACTCCATGCATCCCAGTCTGCTGTTTCATCAACAATAAAACTACTCGCTATTCCTCCCGTTGCGTTTACTGTTATAGCCTGGTCGTTTCTGAACTCTTTTTCTTCATAGCTATAGCGTAGGCCTAAAGTTGCATTCAGTTTATCTGTTAGACCATACGTACCCTGACCAAAAGCAGCATAAGCGGTCGTGTCGTTGCTGGTATTGAGGTTATTTTTTATTCCGGCACCATTTACATTGATAATGCCTTTCGACGTATGGCCTTCATCTAAATAATATAAACCTGTGACTAATTTCAATCGGCCTAATTCATAATTAAAACGAAGTTCTTCAGAGAGCTGGTCTTGCTCTTCACTCAAATCTGTTACTAATGCATCTAGATTACTACCATCGGTATCTTCAATCGTATGTAAATCCAAATCTCGATAACCGGTTAATGAAGTTACAGACCATGCAGACGATAACTGCCAAATAAATTCAGCAGACGAGCCCCAATTGGTTTGTTCAAGAAAAGGATTAGCATAGGAAATATCCATTTCAAATGGGTCTGAAGGTACATTAACTAATGCCCCCAAAGGCGCGGGGGTTCCGTCAGTCCCTAAGCCTGTAGATTTGTATGCACCGGTAGCTCTATCAATATCGGTATAGTCTGCACGTAACACTACTTCACCATTAGCACCCGCTAGGTAACGCAAGGTTCCTTTGCTGGTAAGTGAATCCTCATCTAACAAACCATCAATACCTGTGGTGTTAAGGTTGTCTACATAAGGATCATGGTCAGTTTTCATTATGGCTATGCCGCCCATGAGGTTTTCATTGCCTAACCCGCCACTGGCTGAGGCAGAAAAACGTCGAAGTACATCGCTCCCAGCTTCTACTTTTACCTTACTTTTAGGTTCAGCCCCTGGGAGTTTGCTAATAATATTAATTGTTCCGCCTGTGGAGTTTCGTCCGTAAAGCGTACCCTGTGGTCCTCTAAGTACTTCTACCCGCTCAACGTCAAGAAAGTCATTCAGTGCTGTTGTAGTTCTTGATTGATAGACCCCATCTACATGAACCGTCACACTCGGGTCTGCGCCAATAAAGTCGAGATTAGTACCTACACCTCGCATATAAATTCGGGCGGCCTGACCGTTTCGACTGACACTTAAACCTGGCGTTTGCTGCACGAGATCTTCAATATTGTTAACACCAGACTCCTGCATCTGCTCTTCATTAATCACAGTAATTGATGCAGGAACTTCTTGCAGTGACACCTCCCCCGATTTAGTAGCGGTAACAACAACATCCGCCAGTTTCAGAGGGGCTTCTTCGGCAGATAAGGAACAAGAAAAAAGGGTAGTAATACCTGCGGTTAAGACGAATGCAAGTTGAGCAGGCTTTTGGGATAGTATTTTTTTCATTACAGCCTCGTGATGTTACAGCGCTCGGTGTAGCGTGGTTATTTGAGTAAGTATAGATGGTATTTTTCGGTACGCACGGCGCACGGCTCCCCTACCTCGATTTAATGTATTTGTGAAGGCAACCAAAGCGCTAACTCGGGGAAAAAAACCAATAACAAAACCATGAAAAGGCAGATCAGAACGAAGGGCAATGTCCCCTTATAAATATCAAGCAAGGGTACATCGGGTGCCACTTGTTTCATAATGATAACGTTAAGGCCAATGGGAGGAGTGATTAGAGAAAGTTCTATCATTAGTACTATAAATATTCCAAACCAGACCCGATCTATTCCCATGGAGGTAATGAGCGGAAATACAAAGGGTAAGGTTAATATAATCATACCGAAGGTATCTATAATGGCTCCTAACAGTAAGTACATTAGAACCAATGCGGCAATCACCAGATAGGGAGATAAACCTAAAGCTGAAATAGCTTGAATCCAGGTTGTGATTAAATCTGTCTGTACTAAGAAACGGCTGAAGACTCCTCCACCTAGTAACAACAAAAAGATGTTACTGCTCAGTTTTGAACTTTCACCAATACTCTCTTTTAGTACGGCTAAATTGAGTCGTTTTTTTGATAGAGCAACTAAAAGCATGCCTCCCACCCCCACGGCTGCGGCCTCGGATGTAGTGGCAATCCCCGCGTAAATACTTCCTAAAACAAGTATCATGACGCATAAAGCAGGCAATAAATTTAGCAAAGAAGCGAATTTATCCTGTAGTGGGTACTTTTCTCCGGGCGGCCCTAATGATGGTTTAAAATGGCAATAAATCCAGATAAATAAACTGAACATTAAGGTGAGTAATAAGCCAGGAATGATGCCAGCAATAAACAAATCGCCAATGGAGCTTTCTGTCCATACCCCATAAAATACCAACGGGATACTGGGTGGTATTAGTATTGCTAATACACTGGCGGAGGCGAGCGAGCCTGAAGCTAATGAATTCGCATAATGGTAGCGTTTCATTTCAGGCATTAAGATTTTACCCATAGTCATAACTGTTGCTACGCTAGAGCCCGTAATGGCTCCAAAACTTGCGGTACTTACAACAGAGGAAACCGCTAAGCCTCCGGGGCGATGGCCAAACCATTTGTGAAAACAGTTATAAAGATCCTTTCCTATACCTGAGCTATAACCCAATTGCCCCATCCAAATAAATAGCGGCAGAGCTATGAGTATAAAGTTAGTGGCTACTTCCCAACTGAGAAGCTGGAACTGTACCAAAGTAGCTTCAAATCCTTGAAAGTAAATACTACCTGCCACGCCGGTGATGAGCATCGATATCGCGATAGGGATTCTGATTAAGATCATTAGCATCATCATCAGTAACGCAAACAAGCCTATATTCTGATCACTCATTCTGTTTCTGGTGCTCGCTCAAACAACATTAACAAAGACTGCATGAGCATTAGACTGCTACTTACAGCGACCATTAAAGAAAACGGCCATAGGGGTATCGGTAAGGTTAGAGCCGTTTCATCAAATTCAAGCATATCTCTTACGCCAATAAGCGCTTGCCAAAGAAGAAATAGCGAGACAATCAGGCAGCTAGCAAGCGCTAGCTTTTTTGTCACTATTTTCCAGAACGTAGAAAAATATTGGTAAAGAATATCTACTTTTAGAAATTCACTTTTTGATAAGCAATAGGGTAAATCAAGAAAGAATATGCTTAGCAGGAGCATGCCTGAGACTTCATGACTCCAGCTGATGGTTGTATTGAACGCATTTCTCAGAGTGATACCTAAGAGAACCAGCGCCAACAGACTGGGCATTAATAGCCAAATATTGGTTTTATGGGCGCTTATTACTAGAGTATTTACGAGCTTGATGTAGGTTTTTGGGGGGAGGGACATCTATTATTTTCCGATTATTGACCAGTACGCACGCCGCACCCTATGGCTACTAAGTCAGCCGAATAATCGGCAACGGGCCGGGTTTTTGAATATGATAACCCTGACCGAAGTTTACACCCATTTTTTTCAGGGCTTGTAGGGTTTCTTCATCTTCAATAAACTCTGCAACAGTTTTAAGGCCCGCCGCATGAGCAATTCGGTTACATGCTTCTACTATTCCCTCATCAATGGGGTCTGTAAGCATATTTTTTACAAAACCTCCGTCGATTTTTAAAACATCAACAGGTATAGTTTTCAGATAAGAAAATGAACTTAAGCCTACGCCGAAATCATCGAGCGCAAATTTAAAACCTTTCTCTCTAATATCAATAATAAACTCTACTGCATCTACTAGGTTATTAATGGCCTCGGTTTCGGTAATTTCAAAACAAATACGCTCAGGATTAATGTTGTGTACGACCTGTAGCTTTTTTATATGTTCAAAAAAGGATTGGTCGCTAAGTGTCGAACCTGAAAGGTTTACAAAGTAGGTCCCTTCCTCCTGCCGCCCCAAACCACTGTAATCAAGATACTTAAAAACATGATCGACGACCCATCTATCAATTACGGGCATCAGACCATAACGTTCTGCTGCTGGAATAAATGCACCAGGGGGTATCAACCCGTCACCTTCATCCATACGCACTAAAAATTCTGCATGTGGCCCTATATCATCTTGTAAGTTAACCATAGGCTGTAAAAAAAGAACAAATTTATCTTCTTCTGCCGCTTGTTTAATTCGGGGGGCCCATTGCATTTCACTTCGACGCTGATGTAAATCAGCATCATCAGGGCTATACCAGGTAACGCCATTTCGCCCTTTATCTTTTGCTGCATAACAGGCTATATCGGCGCAAGTTAATAGTTCCTGATGATCATTTGCATGTTCATTAATTTGAACAATGCCTACACTAATAGATATTTCAAAGGGCTTTTTCTGCCAGACGAAGCGCATATTTTTCACATCGTGTCTTATCTCATCAGCCGTCTGTAAGGCTTGACTCTTGGTGCAACTTTCTAACAATATACCGAATTCATCTCCCCCTAAACGGGCAAGCGTGTCTCTATCTCGTATATGGGTTTTAAGTATCTGTGTGATTTTAACCAGCAGCTCATCACCGGCAATATGACCACAGGTATCATTAATAATTTTAAACTGATCAAGATCGAGAAACATGAATACATGCGTATCGCGACTGCTCTTGGTTTCTTGCAAGGCTAAATCTAGCCTATTTTCAAATTCTTTACGGTTTACCAAGTCTGTTAATGTATCGTGATAGGCAAGGTAATGGTAATTGGCCTCTGCTTCCCGTTTGGCTTTTCGTGCTTTGTTTTGCTTGAGCTCCCGGTTAACGACCGGAACCAACCGGGTAAGGTTGTCTTTCATAACATAGTCTTGCGCACCACTCCCCATGGCGCCTACAGCAACCTCTTCACAGATTTCGCCAGAAACAATGATAACAGGCAGATCTTCACTATGTTGACGAACTATTTGCAAAGCCTCTGCCGAGCTAAAACCCACCATATTATGGTCAGTAATTACAATATCCCAAGGGCCTGCCTGCTTTAAGGCCTCACTAAGCTCTTGCTTACGCTCAACATGACTATAGTTAGGGGTTAATCCGCCTTTTTTTAAAGCGTGAATTAATAGGAATACGTCATCTGCTGAATCATCAACTATCAGCAAATTAAATCCGCTTGTTTGCGTACTATCTTTTTCGCGTGGCACGGGGTGTTTGATTGAGTTCAAGCCAGTAGTTTCCAAGTGTTTTTATCTGTTGCATAAATTCAGTAAAATCAAAGGGTTTTCGTATGTAGCTATTGGCGCCACAAGTATAACCTTCGACCATATCCCGCTCTTCATCAGAGGACGTGAGCAATACAATCGGGACAAGTTTGGTTCGTTCATCCTTGCGAATTATTCTTAATACTTCCAGTCCATTTATTTTGGGGAGGTTGATATCCAGAAAAATAACATAAGGAAGCTTACTCATATCTCTCCCTTGGTGCTCCCCTTGAGCAAACATATAATCAACCGCTTGCTGGCCATCCCTTGCAACGACGACACTGTCACTCAAACCTGATTTTTCAAACGCAAGCATAGCCAATTTTTCTTCATCGGGATTATCTTCAACCAGGAGAATTGTCATAGAACGCCTTAAAT
>JQIA01000716.1_pt1 | contig 17368 bp, 29 predicted proteins | sample 811431 | NCBI WGS metagenome assembly JQIA01 (sample SAMN02998118, study PRJNA258478) | marine sediment metagenome | biome: marine; feature: seafloor; material: sediment; isolation source: oil-polluted sediment collected from 3 locations (0.5 km, 0.7 km and 0.9 km)... | place: USA: Gulf of Mexico ...
ACGGAACAGTCACTAATATGGACTACGAGACGTTGACAGATCCGCAAGCCGCAACGATTCTCGATCTAAACCTGAACTAACGACATACTGAAGTAAACCGGAGATTTTGGAGATCACATGGACATCGAAGGCGTTACGACAATCACAGTTACGGTGACCAACCCGTTGCCTGGACAACTGGACCAGTACACTTTAGAGCGGCATGACGAGGATCAGTGCTTTGACGTATACCTCACGCCGACCCAGATGTTCGGCGACGACGTTGCTGGGTTTGTTCAGCCACACTTCCCACTTCGTACTATGTACACGTTTGAGCAGCTGCAAGACGTTGAGGTTGGTTATATGGACGAGGTGTTAGGTCACACCTGGGAGGTTAGCTGATGTACGCACTTGTATCACACGTGGAGCATAAGCATGACGGGGTGTTTGGTGATCTGCTTAACATCTACGCCACTTTAGAAGAGGCACAAGAGGCGCTGAACAAAGAGGCAAATGCTTGGCGTGGTGGTTGGGCCCGCCACTCGTTTAGCCCGTCCTACCGTGAGAAGAACGCAGAAAGGCTCAAAGAGCGACGGAGACTGCCTGGACATTTAGACCAAGAGATGACGTTCGATCTCGTCATCCGTGGGCACGGAGATCTTGAGTATCATGTGGAACATATTGGCGCACGAGAATATGAACACCCAACCGGCTATATTGAGGTTTGGTTTTAAGGTCGAGCAGCAGGTACAGCTTTTTGAACAACGTTGACATTCACGTTAGACAGTAAAACCCCACCAACAAAGATGAGCACTGTGAGGCCACCGAGCCACACAAACAGGCGCTTGCCATGTTCATCCTGAACCTTCTTCAAAGTAGCAAATCGAGCATCGTTGAACTTCTTGTACTCGTCAAGTTGCTCACGAGTGTGGAGCGCTTCCGCCCGAGCGAGCAACAAGGTTTGAGTGCTAGCCTCAACAGCCGCTAAGCGCACTTCATGTCGCTCTTGGTTGTCGGACATGCGCTCTACAGCACTCACGATTTGAGGCAACCGCTCCAAAGCTGTATGTACTCGTTCTAGCTCACTACCAAGGTGGTCCATGGATGCTTGTAGTCGAACCACTTCTTTGATTTGATCAGTCATTTTGCCATACACCCTAAAGCTGCTGCCCCGCCGCACAAAACACACCCACCACCAGCCGACCACCACGCATTACCCGACTTCTTGCGCTGCTCACACTCAACCAGATGCTCTGGGCACCTGTTAAGCACCAACTGAGCCGCCTCAGCAGCCCTTAACGCCTTGTAACGCTCCACACTGAGCCATACTCCCGGTTCTTGCGCCGGGCACCCTGTAGGCATCTTCACGGCCTCTCCCCACTCCGACTCAGGCGCGCACGGCAGGTCAATAGTCTCGCCAGTCGACAAGACCCACACATTGAGAAACACGATTAGCAGGTTCATTCGAGCCTCCAACGAGTCGGGTCATCCTGATCTGACTCAATCTGGTCCTCGACGCGCTCCACCTCGCGCTCTACCTCACGCTCAAAGTCGCGCGTCACCAAGACAGGCCGAACATTAGATGCGCCTAGATAGATGCCCCAGACCACCAACGCAACAGGCGCTAGCACTACGGTCAAGATACGTGCCCAGGTAGGCAGTTCAAGCCAACGCCTATACAGAGATCGCATCGTAGTACCTCACAATTTGATCAAGGAACACAGGCCAATCTACACCACTACCTGGATCCCAATCGCGACCGTACAGCCTACCATCACGACCATTCACAGCACCACGACGAAGCGGATCGATGTCTGCATGACCGACGATGGTTTTGCGACTGGGAATGAGCCTGACCTCGCGACACCTCGTAGCGATGACCTGAGCAGCTTTGTCAAGCTGAGCGGCACTAAACTTGCCTTGTAAATCGGGTAGTAGATCGATACCGACTGAGCGCTTGTTGATAGAAACGCCGGTCACAAAGTCGGTAGGAGCCAAGACAATGCCGCGCCAACGCGCAAACCACCAATCATACATGACGAAAGGGTCACGACCATGCTCCACGAAGTACCCTTTCTTACGATCATAGGCCCACTTGAACCAGTCTCTACGACGGTGATTCGGTAGAAAGCCACCACAATGGTTTGTTTGAGTTTGGGTTCGCGCGAGCTGAAAAGACGCGCCGCTGGTACCGATAAGGTCTGTGCCAAAGTACCGGAAGCCCGATGTTTGATACCAGCGGTGCGCAGCCAGATCGTAATCCAACGTGCCCGGTTCTGCTTGTTTCGCGGCTAGGTTTGCGAGTCCTCTTCCCGTCGTGTGTACAACGAGGACCTCAACAGACAAAGACCTGTCGGGTAACGACTCACTAAATGGTAGGTATGTGATGCTCATATGGTACTGTGTATACCATAGATATGTGAGGTTTGTCTAGGAAAACAACGCTCGAAGGTATGCTTCGTGTTCTAAAGTTGCTAGAGCACTGGGAGTCTCAGGCAACTGAAGCCAAACCTTGCCCCACCAGATACCTTCGTAGTACAAAGGGGCACGCAGGTTCAGGTCAGAGCAACCATATAGAGGGTCCAACCACTGCCACTCCCCTACACGCAGCGACGTTGCTGCCCCACGCCACAACCAAGTGGTAAAGGCGTCAAGAGACAATGTAGGACCTTGATCTCCTGGGTCTTCATAATGCCCGCAATCACAGGCACTCGGGGGACAGGTCTCACATAGGCCAATATGCTCCGTATAGAAGGCTGTATTCGGGTCTTGTAGCAACTCGATCAGCAGTTGCTCAGAAGGCGTGGGTAGTCTCATAATATCTCCGTTAGTCTATTTAGTCGTGTGGTTAGTTAAGCGTGGAGAGTACAGCAGAACTTGGAATCACCATCAACCTGTTACCTTTCTTACGCTGCACCTCAACACCGAGATTCTTAGCGTCACGAGAAAATCCGTTGTGTGCCTTGGCTTTGAATCCGTTGACCATACACCATTGACTATACGCGCTGTACAACTCTTTGCTCGGAGCTGAAACTCCCTCAGCCGATTTCTTCTCGGTTAGGAAGCTCAACAAGAACTGAAGACTCGTATTGCTATCAGTGCGCCAAGCAGCGGTGCCCATCGTTGAACTGAGAGGCAAGGTGTACTGCCCACGCGCAAGAGCAGCAGCGCCAGCCTCGATAGCCCAACTCGCAATCAAACCGCTCTCTTGGGAACTAATGCGATCTGCGATATACCGATCTTGCTCTTGCGCACTAAACTTACGATTGAAACTGATCAGAATCCAACGACGCCAGAAGCCGTCTGAGTTATCTGAGACGACAGGCAAAGCGTTTGCTGCGAAGGCGTGGGCAGCGACCGGCTTGAAGTAGAACGGAGCCTCGTATTTCGGGTTGGCCTGGAGGGCACTACCACTGATGAGCGCCTTGAAACTCTCTGCGTCCAACAACGCACGACGAGGCATCTCCTCAACCACATTAAGACGAGCCCGTTGAAGTGACGCGCGAGCAGCACCATCAGACATCGTTTGTGGCGGGACAGATTGCTTGGTGTCCATTGGGAACAGGCTTGCCATGATCTCCAGCAAAGCCGACTTCCCGTTTGCACCTGTACCGACGAGCAGCAACGCTCGCTGGAGCTTCGGAGCACAACCAAGCAATGCGCAGCCCAGAAACTCTCGAATGGCCTCAATCTTGCGCGGGATGTCATCACCATCAGGTTGAAACAGGTCTTCGAGAAATTTGATGAACATCACAGGCTTTTGCCGCGCCTTGAAATCGTAGGGCATCATGAACAGCGCGCGATCCGTAGGCTGCACCTTACGCAACGAGATACCTGAGCCTGCCGGTTCAACAAAACCGTTCTCAAAAAGCACGCCGAGGCGCTGATTATCGAAGAAATCAGGTTCACTTCGGTAAGCGTGGGCTAATTGGATGACCCCTTTGATCTTGCGAGCGTCAATCTTCAGCGGTTTGCTTTTGGACACGCCATTTTGGTCAGTACCAGCCTGCACGGGAGACCCTGACCAGCGGCTGACGAACCGTGTCAAATCATTGCGGTTGAGGGTCGCCCAGTAACCGCGATTCGGCAAATACTTATGCAACTCCCCGCGATCAAAGACACAAGGTGTTCCTTCCGTTTCCGCTTCCAATTCTTTGAGCGCTCTATTCGCCAACTCCACTTCATCGCCTAGAACGAAATCAGCCGCCGAATGGGTGATCTGCGCTAGGTTTACAATGGGCTCGCCGGTGCGCGTGATAGGCAAGACGATATCAGGCTCATAGTATCGCCCGTTACCTGCATCGTAACTTGTAACCACCGACTGAACGATCTTGTCGATCTCGCTCTCCGGGAGCATCGGATCGCAGCGTTCTTCGTTTGCCGTGTGTAGCGCCTCAGTCAGCGCATCTTCGTCAGCACCTCGTCCGCGTAGTGAGCAAGCGTACTTGAACAGCGTACCGTTACGCCCTCCTTCCCCCAACGTCTCCGGTAGTTGGAAACCATCGTCGTTGAATGCTTCAGCGAGACCTGGGAATAGGGTAGGTGGCGCCCAGTTCAGAACACCGATCTCTTCAAAATCGTGGTCAAATCGGAGATCTTGGACCTTACCGTCTTTTCCCTTCTTGCGAATGAACGGGAGGTAGTACAGCCGAGTCCAATCTTTACACTGTTGGTCAATCTTGCAGTTGCTCCCCGGACCAGCCAGGATGGTTGCTAGATGCACTGAGAGGTCGGTCCACAACTTGACGAACTGATCGATGGTGTGTGCAAAAGGCAGCTCCCAAAAGAGCCGATAACCGCCACGCGTCGCGTACCAAGCGTACCCGTCAGGCAGCCCACTAAAGCGCTTATACTGGTCCTTACGCCACTCGTGAGTCGCTGCTTTAGTAGGGGTCAGCCCACCGTCTTCAGCGTCGATATCAAAAAAGATGGTTTGAAATAGGACCTTGTAGCCCATCACATCAACGAGATGCTGAAGACCATCTCCTTTTTCAGATAGGCGCGGCTGCTCAGGCGTTTCATGCTCGTACGAGAACAGACCGTCTTCAGGGTTGTACACCAATGCAGTCTGGAGCAAAGGCGCTGTATTATCGTAGACTTGTAGGAGCGCCTCTCTTAGTGGTAGCACTGGGCAGAACACCAGTGGTTGGGTGCTGTCCTTAAAACTCTCCACATGTAGGTGGGGGACAACTGTGACGTATGCAGGCATAGGCTCCTCAGAGGCACGAAAGTGGACCTTCTTTGTACCGCATAATGGTTTGGGACGCAATAGCCCTTCCCAACTGCGCGTTATTGCAACTCGTTTCGCCAGCTCGCACGCACTTTTTCGTCTATGAAGGCGCTCATCAAAAACCACAACGTGCTTGACATTTAAATACGGGTGCCTTATAGTACCGCCATCAACCAGTTCCAACGAGGTGCCTGATGCAGAACGTCCGATTCCCGACTACTCCGCCAATCAACGAGGCGCAGGAGCAACTCAACTTTCAAATCGAGGCTCTGCTTCCTGACACGTTTGACCTAGGCGGTACTACATATAACAACATGATGTGGGAGATTGGTGCCGAAGGGGGGCTAAATGATTGCCGCGCATTCTCTTTCGCCGCAGATGGCCTAGTTGATTGCCATCACCACTATATTGAGTTCTGGTGCTTTGAGGAGCGAGTTGAAATCTGGAGTAACAACCAGCAGTTGAACACTGTTAGGTGGGGAGACCTCGCAAACAATATGATTCCCGAGATCTCCGAGAATCCGATTAAGGATGCCCTCGAGGACCACACTGTTTGGGACGGTGAGACGTATTTCGAGATCTCGGAGATCTCCGATGAACCGAACGAACGATTCCCAACCACTCCACCAATTAACGATGCTTGGGAGCAGCTCAACTTCCAGATCGAGGCTTTGCTCGATTACGAGTACACCTGGGGCAACGTCAAATATACCTTTGTAGAGGAAGTGCCCTGCGACTGGGGGTGGTGTGAAGTGCGGGCCCTACTTTACGAGAACTGCGTAGGGGACCGTGAGACGGTGTACTGCACTTTGGAGGTGGTACGTGTTTACTTCAAGTCGGGAAACGCGCTGTACGCAGACTGGGAGACCTTGGACACTGACCCTTTCTGGCACTCTTTTGCGCCTCATGAGGTCCTACGCCGGCTACCGATGAACATGCTGCCTTTCGCTGACTACTACAACGCAATCTTTGAACCACAAGAGGTCACGCCTGCCCAAGCACTACAAGCAATCGAAGCACTTGTAGACGCGTACAGTGCCTCGTAAAAATCGAAGACCGCAGCAAAAGACGCGCCGCCTCGCTAAACCGTCTAAGCAAAACGCCAACTGGCACGCTTTGAAGGACTCGCATCACCAGTTTGCGGCTAAAGTCTTGGCAGCCGTGCCGTTCGAGTTGGTGGGTGCTCAGTTTTACATCGAACAACATGAGCAAGGTGCGAGCCACGAGCAAACGGTGGTCGCCGCTGTTCATCTTTTGACCAACAAATTACGTGAGTTGCAATTAAAAAGGAGAGAAGTAAGATGAGCAAACTATTCAGGTTGTCAAGCGAGTCAGACGTATACTACTGGGTTGTTGCAGAGCATGAGGCGTTTGCTTTAGGCAAGCTCCGAGAGTTGCTGGGAGAGTATCTCTGGGTGGAGGAAGGTGAGGAACTTCAGGTCGTGCATGAATATCTGCCGGATGAGGTTGTACAGTTTGACTCCGACGATGGCCAAGGCTCCCTGGAGTATCTCGTCTCTGACCTGATCTCCGAGTTCGGCCCAAACCACTACGCTTGCTCGGAATATTGAGAGTGAAACAGTATGACTGACAATCTGACCAACAAGATCGACGCGCTAACCACCAGACTGTTTCAAGAGATTCTCCCCATGTATACAGGTATGTCTAGTTGCGTGACACCAGACCAGGAGGAACTTTCCTTTTTGCGTACCATTGTTGCGGTGCATCTGGACGGGCTGACTGCCGCGTATCTGGAGCACGAAGAAGAACGAGCATTGAGGAGCTACAAGTGAGCGATCTAAAAGACGAAGAACCCGTGAACGGCGTCATTTTCAGCCCCTGTGGATTGAACTCACAACCGTTCACTGCGTGCTGCAACAGGGCTATCTGTGACGTTGAAGAGAGGTGCTCTAAATGTGGCACACCCATTGTCGGCTGGGACGCAGATACGGACCATGAGACTTACATGATGAGGCGAAGACGATGAGCGAGCACACCACAGAACTAGACGTTACCTTTGCATCAGAGATGGTAGACCCTCGTAGGACCCTAACCAGGATTCTTCGAGAGATCGACCAGATCCCGACAGTCACGCGAGTCGTAGACAAGGTAATCACGGACACAAAAGCGCGTCTTTGTGTGTATTCTGATGAAGATCCTAAGATCATTGAACGGATCGTCGATATCCTGCAAGACCATGGACGCGGGGTTCGCTGGAGCGGTGTTTTGTCAGATGACTCAGAGCAACGCCAGTGGGAGAAAAAGCTAGATAAAATGATGATGGGGCTGATCATGGAGGTGGATTACGACCTATGGAAAAGCTTTCAGCCCCATCTAGCGGAGGAGCCTGAATATCTCCCCCAGCGTATGAAACGTCTGCGGAGTGTTGTGTATCCGTACTTAGGTGATTTGACCGGAGCGTATCTGGAGCACGAAGAGGAACGAGCATTGAGGACTTACGAATGAGTCTCACGTTTGAGTATGCAGGAGCGTACGTTGAGGTTGACTTTAACAGTTGGGATGATTGGGAGGTTGTTCACGTAGAGCCTCTAGACGAAGCAGGAGAAGCCCCCTGGTATGATGCCCTGACTCACGACGATGGCGGAGATCGCGCGACATACGCTTTCTTGGAGTATGTAAACGCAGACGTTTTTGGGGATTTTGTGTATGAACAAATTGCAGAATATTTGGAGGAACTAGATGATTGATTGGACTGATGAAATTGTTGCGCGTCTAGGTAATGAGCCTGACGCACGGATTGCGGATGATCTCGGAGTGAGCCGCGAGACTGTACGACAGCAGCGAGGTAAGCGAGACATCGCTAAGTTTGTAGTAGATAAGACGTTGCCTGATGAGGTGCTTGAGCGTCTTGGCACCGTTGCAGACCCTGTACTCGCTCGGGAGTACGACGTGCCTGTGAGTCGGGTAGCCGCTGAGCGACGTAAGCGCGGACTCAAGGTACCCTCACCACCGACGAAGGCTCAAGGGCTGCTCGCTGACATTGACTGGCGCACCGATACGGATGCTGAGGTTGGAGAGCGCTTTGGTCTTGCGGAGATCACGGTTATGCGGTATCGCCTCAAGATGGACATCCCGTCCGCTCGGGATCGCGGTCGGCGTTCGTCTCGTCGAGCATTGCCGGAGTCGTTCGAGCACGAAGGCGTGGACTTTACGCCCTGGCTTCAGGTGTTTGCTCGGTTGAGTAACGGTCAGTTGTCTGAACAGATTGGCGTGTCCGAGCACAAGGTAGCAGTCGTTCGTGAGATGCTTGGGGTGCCTGTGTATCACCGAATGCCCAAGGACCCTGATGGCCTGAACTGGGCTGATATCATCTGTTGGTTTGGCAAGAAGTCTGACCGAGACATCGCAAATCAGTTTGGTATCTCGTCAAGCCGCGTTTGTACGCTGCGCAAGAAGTGCGGCATCGGAGCGTTCGCGCACCGAAATGATAGTAAGAAGACGCGCTTTTTGCGCATGATTGGCAACGGTGTAGACCAGAACGATGCGCGTGATGCATGTGGGCTTAGCGCCAGCTACGCCATCAACGTACTCAAAGAAGCGGGGATCAAATGTTACTGAAAACACATAACCGCTTCGTCCTCGAACAACGCGAAGATTCCCGTGGACCGTATCGGGTACTTGTTGATGAGAAGACGGGAGCCCACATGCACTGTACTACACAAAAAGGAGACATGACTATTGAACTGTTCATAGCGTTGGTTGTACCACTACTTAACCAGTTGAACGACCAACTACAGGCTGCCCGTGATTGGGAGAACACCTTGCACTCTGTTGTTGATGGGTCGATCAGTAACACTTGACATTTGTGTCTGCACTCTTTATAGTATCTCTGTTACTGAGGTACATAAAGAGTGCAGGATGCAAAGACGTTTTTAGCGAAACTCGGGATCACGAAGTTAAAGGACTGGAAGTCAGGCTCAGCCAGCCAGGAAAACACGTTTAGCGAGTGCCAGATGCTCTGGTGGTGGGAACGTAGGGCGGGAAAGCGCTCAGGGTCCACTAAGCAGATGCAGCGTGGCTCATGTATTCACTGGATTCTTGAGTATTATCTGGAACATGCTGAGATGCCGAAGGTGTCTCATGTGATGGAGCAGATTGAGTCTGAGTTCCCGATGACCAAAGAGTACGGCAAGCCGCGTAACGTCGCGAATGAGTTGATCACCGTAGCGTCGTCAGGCTGCCACTTTTTGCCGCAGCCGCCGATTAGCGTAAACCAAATCGAACGTGGTTTCGTCATCCAGACTTCAGACATGCCCGTACCATGGGTTGGTTTCATTGACCTTCTGCGAGTTGCACCGACTGGCGTGACGGACCACAAGGGACGTGCCTCGTTGCGCTACAGCAAAACCATGGCCGAGTTGGCCACTGACCCTCAGAAGCGCCTGTACGGTGCTGTAGCGCAAGCTGTGCTCGATGCTGACCCCGCTAACGATGAGAACCTATGGGGTCGTAGCGTCACGCGTGTGACTGCGCCGAAGTTTGTCGACTACCAGTTTGAACATATCAACTACGGGATCAAAGAGAAGCGTGCGTCGTCTATCAAGTTGCAGGTAAGCGCTGAACGTGCTGCCCGAGATTGGCAGACGACTGTAGACCACGCAAATGAGATGTACGAGATTGCACAGATCTCCGATCCACGGTTAGTCAAGCCGAGTCCGAAGCCAAATGGTTGTTTTTCTTATGGGCGCCGATGCCCTCACTATAGCCTGTGCGCCGCGTGCGGCCACGTTGAACAAGATGAGATGGGAGTTATTATGGGTTTTCCTTGGGAAAAGATGAATCTAGGTGGCGGTGGTAAGACTGCCAAGCCAGCATACGAGTTGACGGCTGACCACCGCGCAGTGCTGTCTATGCTTCACACGGGTATTGCTGAGCAGCCTGAAGATGTTGTCGCGATCTTGGTTGAGCAAGGCTACTGGCAGGATGGCGCGGTCACCGAGAAGGGCCGAGAGTTCGTCGTCGATCCGCACACGGGCATCAATCCGCCTGACGGCGTGGGCGCGGAAGAAAAGGCGAAGCCCAAGGAGTACAACGCGAAGTACGCTGCTGCGGGTCCCTACTTGCCTGATGAGCGCAAGTTGAGCAAGGTTCGTAAGGCTGACCTGATCATCGCTACGCAAGAGCTGTACACCACGCTGGGCGATAATCAGCAGAACGTATATGCCGGCGTTTGTGCACATTTCGGTGCTGCTCAGAAGTCCTGGCTCAACAACGCAGCCGTCGCAGTGCTCCGACAAGATGCAACCTGGATGCTCCAGGTTCTCGCGATGAACGATGAACAACTCCAGCGCCAGTACGGTGTGCAGCCGCTGCCCGATGTTACGCCTAGCAAGCCTGTTACGCCTAAGCACGTCACTACCCACGTTGAGCAAGAAGACGTAAGCAGCGCGATCATCGACATGACGGTGGACGTAGTAGTGAGTGAGAGAGCTAGCGGCGGCACTAAGTTTTGCTTCGTGGACTGTCGCCCCGATTTTCCAGTTGTCCATCTGGACACGATGTTGGATTCGTTGGTACGTAACTTCTGCGACACGAAGGGCATCGACCACATCGCAGACTTGGCGTTCAACGAGGGCTACAAGGCGGTCGCTCGACTCCTGCGTGGTGCGCGGGCTAAAGGCCGCTTCGAGTTCCCCCAGTACCTCATCTGTGACGGCTACAGCCCCTACCTCCCTCACGTTGGGGACGTTCTTCGGCTTGAATACACGATGGTCGGTTGACAACGAATAACGGAGAGCACCAATGGGAATGGATATCTCTTGTCGAGTCTGTTACGGTTTCGTACTTTCTAAGAGCGCAGACCTTGGGGAATACTTGCTGCACGATAAACTGTGTGACAGAACTCTGCTAGGACAGCAACTTGAAATCGTACAGGTCGGCACAGAGGACTGCTGCCAACTCATTCTCGCAGTAGCAGACTCGACGGTGTACGGGGAGTGGGACCGCCATTGTTTTTTCAAACCAGTAGACCAGTATATGCAGAAACATTGGGATGTTCTTTTACAGATGTACTGTGAGCATACAGGCGTCCCGTACAAGCAACCTCAGTGGATTCTTGGCGGATTCGTAAGCTAGACGGAGAGTACAGGAGATACATGAGCACTTGGGATAAGCTATTTGGGTTTGCGCCGGAACTTGCTAAAGCGAGCCCAGTAGCGAGCCTCAACGAACTACAACGAATTCTGCAACTGCCGAAGCGGGACTACTTTGACAGTACCACAGCCGACTTGCTAGACCCGCTCCCCGTCACAGCCGCTCGCTGCTACCACCCTACCACTGATGAAGTGATTGAAGTGTACGAGACGTACCAACGTAAGGCAGAGGCTCAGAACAACGTATATGTCAACGACCTCAAGGAGCACCGGATCAGCGTGGGAGGGACCGAGGGTTACGTGTTCTACACGCTGAGTGACGGCATCTGGCAGATGTGGAAGTGTAAGCCTCCCTCTGTGGAGACCATCCATTGGACTGCGGGTGGGATGCTGCCTGTTGACGTGATTCGACCTACGGTTCGCAATGCTGCCGAGATCTCCGAGCCACATCTGGAACAGGTGCTGGAGATGCTCCGAGAGGAGTTCACGGAGAACGACATTCAGAACAGCATGGAGCGCATTGTTAGCGAAATCGCACGGTTTATAGAGAACGCGTTGTGGGCAGAGCGCGTTTTGACTGCTTATATGCTCTGTGTTGATGTAAAATGTGGTGCAGATAAAGGCACTGTGCTGCGAGCAATGTCTAAACATTTTGAGGGACGAGAGATGGGCAAGGTTTTTGGTACGTTGAATGACCGTGGAGTCTTTGGTTGAGGGGAACGCATGAGCGCGTGGGATAAACTATTTGGGTTTGCGCCGGAACTTGCTAACGCGAGCCCAGCAGCAAGTCTCAACGAACTACAACGGATTCTGCAACTGCCGAAGCGGGACTATTTTGATACGTCGAAATACCCAGACCTAACGGAGAAGTTGCGTGTTCCGGGTACCTCGAAGATCTGGTACACGGCAAAAGGAGATCGCATCGAGTCGCTCAACACGATTCAGAGTGCGATGCTTCACGCCATCGGAGATATGGACGGAGGTGTTGGGCCGATTGCGGTAGGTGGCGGGAAGGCAGCAACAGCGTTGCTAGCAGGAACCATGGTGAAGGCCGATATGACCATCGTGATGGCGCCACCCCGCACACTACCACAGATTCAGCGGACGTATGCAGAGTGGTCTACGCACTTCAGGATGCCCGGCAAAGGTAATGGCCTGATCACGTTCATCTCGTATGATATGCTGAGTCGCAAGTCTGGCTCGTCTTTGTTGCGCGAGTTGGCTGAAGGACATAACCGTGTGTTGCTTGTCTGTGACGAAGTTCACCGTCTTGCAAACCACACTGCGGCGCGTACTAAGCGTGTTGAGCGGTTCTTGAAAGAGCAGCGACCGGACGCCATGTTTGTCGGTATGTCTGGCACGATCACGAGCCGGTCGCTCAAGCAGATGGCACACATTTATGAGTGGGCGCTACACGTCAACTCTCCGATGCCTCGACCGATGACCGGTGACCATTATCTCGCTGCTTGGGATGAGTGCTTGAAGGTCAAAGGGCGGCCTGCTCAGAGCGATTGGAACCTGATCGACCCGCTGCACTCTTGGAGCACCGGAGCGCCTGTGCGTGCTGAGGCCAACTTTCAAGAGCGACAGGATAGTCTACGCGCTGCACTGATGGACCGGATCTCAAGCGCGCCCGGAGTGGCCGCTACCACGAAGTCTAGTTTTGGTGGCCCGCTGATGCTGCTCGCACTGGACGATGTGCGGGTGCCTAAGAACATCCAAGAGTTGTTGAACCAAGTGGAGAATGACCAGGAGATCTCTTGGAAGGATGAGGTCACGGGCCGCGAGTTTGTTGAGATCTTGACAGATAGTGTGGCGGTGTGGCGTGCTGCTCGGACGCTCAGCATGGGCTACTTCAACGTGTGGGTCTGGCCCAAGAACAAGGGCGGTAAGCGAGAGGTCGACTTCGATTGGCTAGACGCTCGTGCGGATTGGGGGCGCGTGTTGCGTGCCGAGTTGAAGAACAACTCACGAGAGAACTACGATTCACCCGATCTCATTAAGCAACGAGTGATCCAAGACATCGAAGAGAATCGCCCACTGCGTGATCTGCACAACATGTGGATTGAGTGGGCGCCGCACGACCGTAAACGCTGGAAGAAGTTGCACGGCGGCGGTAACGGTCGAACGCCTCCGACCAAGGCTATCTGGCTGAGCGAATACTACATGGACTATGTGGTGGCGTGGGCTAAGAAGCAAAAGAAGCCGACCCTGTTTTGGTACTCTACGCTGCCTGTCTTTCGTAAGTTGCGCGAAAAAGGTATGGCGATGATCGCTAGCGGTGAGGGTGTGCCGGACGGTAAGCCCCAGCATTTCGGCGTGTCCACGATCTCTCACTCGGAGGGTCTCGACCTTCAGCATGGTTGGGCTAACAACTTCTACATCGAGGGCCCTGAAGGGGGCAAGCTGATGGAGCAATCGTTAGCGAGAACCCACCGTACAGGCCAGAAAAAGGATGAGGTGACCGCCTGGATTACTTACCACACCGATGCCCATAAAAGGGCCTGGATCAAGTCCCTGAAGGAAGCCCGGTACGCGACCAAAATGCTTGGAGAACAGAAATTGCTGATTGCAGACTTGAACGGATTCGAAGTATGAGTGAACCCAATACCAACGCTATCCTTGAAAGCCCATTTATTGAAGGTATTTTGGTTGAGACTCGGTTGAGCATTGTGACGCGCCTGTTGTGGAAGGGTCGATACTTCTGGACATACGCTGGTACGCTCGGTATGCTCGCGGTCGCTCTTTGGACCGGGAAGATCGACGGTAGCATTTTTGCTACGACCACTACCACTGCTTTTGGGCTCTTGCTGGGCGGCGGCGTTATGACTGAAAAGCGAAAGAGTCATTGACATTTAAACTTGGGTCGTCTATAGTACCGGCGTTAACGGAGATTACAAAATGGCCCTCGAACTTGAAGATGTAGAAGCGCTGTTCCGAGACCTCGACGAAGCCACGGCAACGGGTGCCGATACTCTCGGTGAGTATCGAGATGCACTATTGACTATTTTAGAGTATGCGCAAGAACGCGCCGACCAACTCGAAGATGAGATTAACCAGCAGGGAGAGGACTACCCAATTTGATTTGAGTTAACACGTAGACGCACACGACGCACACAGATAGAACAAGTAAGCACGTAGTAAGACAGAAAACACATACGGAGTAATACATTGGCAAACATGTTTGGTACCGGTCTCACGGAAGCTCTCGACAACCTCAGCCCCTCTCGTTCGGACAACCTCGTCAAGCGGGAATTGCGCGGTACTCGGTTCAAGGTACAGATCCAAGACATCTCGAAGTATCTCACCAAGAACCCGAAGATGAAGGCGAAGATGGCCGGTAAGGAGTACGTCAAGATGGAGGTTACTGTGCTTAGTGCAGAGCAGCTTCCCCCAGAGGCGTCGGCAGAATTGGAGTGGGAGGCCGCTGAGGGCGCCAAGCGATTCCTCGGTCAGAAGTCCTGCGTCTTTTGCGAGAACTACGCGCCCCACTTGGACGCTGACGACAATAAGTGGTTCTTCCGCCAGATGGTGAGCATCGCTGTTGGCGTGGGTCGTTTCAAGTTGGAGGCGGCAGGTAAGGACGTCGATCTGGTGCGCAGCCCCGCTGATGTTCCTGATTCGGAGCGTAAGGCTATGCAGGAGATGCTTTCGGAGGTCATCGAAGAGGCGTTTGATCCTGAGAAGAACGCATTTGGCGGCGGCGAGATCTACGTGGACCTCGTTCGTAGCGGTGACGAAGGCCAGTACGCCAACGTGAAGTTCGCCTCGGTCGCCTAGCACATGATTTTCGAGATCTCCGATTTCTCAATCACCATGGTTAAGCGGTGCAATAAGTAGGTTTCGGAGATCTTGAGAATCTTTTGTACGCGTAACACACCTCTGGCGGAATGGTAGACGCTGAAAGTCAGTTCGCTGGCAAACGACATAGCACGAAATACTGTGTGAGAGGATGTCGGTATTCCTGAGTTCGACTCCAGGGCCGTGTGTGTTACGCGTACTTTTTGTTTTCGGGCTGCTAGCTCAATTGGATAGAGCAACGGACTCTTAATCCGTAGGTTCCAGGTTCGAATCCTGGGCAGCCCATTCTTTTAGAAATCTCTGGTTTCGGGACGTTGGCTGAATTGGCTGAAGGCGCCGGACTTTTAATCCGATGGAGAATTATCCCACTGTGGGTTCGAGTCCCATGCGTCCCAATGTTTGTAATGTGTAGTGCAAGGAGGTCATGGTCACCTGTCACGTTTGTCAGCAGCAAAAACCAAGCACTGAGTTTTACCGGGATAGCACGAAGGCGCGAGGCCACGCTACTCGGTGTAAAGCCTGTACGCAGAAACGTGACACGGCTAGGCGCGACCACAACAGAGCAGTGGTCCTGGCTCATCTGCGCACACACCATTGTGTGGACTGTGGGGAAGATGACCCGCGTGTTCTGGAGTTTGACCACCAGGGCGATAAAATAGCTAACGTATCTAACATGATTCAAAAAGGCTCGCTCAAAGCTCTGCTCGCGGAGATCGAGAAATGTGAGGTTCGCTGCGCTAATTGCCACCGCCGTAAAACCGCCATCGACTTCAACCACTACAAACATAGAATGCGCACTATGCATATCTGATCGGGGTTCGGCTAATTGGCAGGCCGGTAGGTTTTGGTCCTGCTCGTAGAGGTTCGAGTCCTCTACCCCGAAATCATTTTAGTGCTTGACATCCAAAACGAACTACGCTATAACGATTGCACACTAAAAGAACGGATACGAAATGCGACGAATTGACGGCACCAGCATCTACGCCCACATGAACGATAAGCCTGTCAGGATGCAACCGATCACTATGCCCGATCTCGTCCAGATGGTCATGAACGAGAACTACGGAGAGCAGCGCTTTCTGTGCTTGCTGGTAGCTGCTCGTCGAAAGAAAGAGGCCGCGTACTTCGCTAAATACGATGCAGTAGACCCTACCTGCTTTTTCACGGATGCTTTGGACCGCGCTCTAAATCAGCACGACGCGTACTAATCGCTTGACATCCAAAACGAACTACGCTATAACGAACGCACAATGAAAGGCGCACAATGTTCAAGCAATACGAAATCCTCCGCAACAACATCTGGCGCTTTGTTCAGACTCAGACCTTTGCCCATATGTTCGACCCTGACCACTTCTCCAGCAGCGTGCTTGAGGCCAAGTATTTCGATAATACGGCGCAGTACGACGTTCTACGAGTTGTCGCTATCTGGGACGGGGAGCCTCTGAGTTACGATTTAAGCAAAGCAGCGTTCCTGGCTTGGGCGGATGCTAATGCTTGAGTCACATCGAAAGCTAGACGCCCTCATTTGGCGATTCGTCGCTGAGCAGGATTACGCACGCTTCTTCCAGATCGACGACCCTGAAGATACACGCTTCTTTCAGGTTTTCACAGACACCATCGAAATAACGTGCATTGAGGGAATGATGGACCTTACAGCGAGTTACGAGACTTTCGAGATCTCCGAGTTTGAGGCTTGGGTAGATCAGCATGGGTAACCAATATCCCATTATTCTCAGTAATCGTCCTCGGTGGTGGCTCTTGCCTAACACGGGGCGTAGCTATCTCGCTACGGCATGAAAACCGTTGAGGTCGTTGCTATCTGGGAAGATATGCTTCCGTGTGCGTTCACTTTTGCTCTTTCCTCTTTTGAAACCTGGATGACGAACAATGTTTGAATCTCACCGTAAACTAGACGCTCTGATTTGGCGCTACGTCGCTGAGCAGGATTACGCAAGTGATTTCGATTACAACGTAGAAGACCCCCAGCGCGGAGACCTTTGTACGCGGTTCTTCCATGTGAGGCGAAACCACATTGATGTGGGCGTGCTATGGGAGGGCGATGAACTTGTAGATTTGTGCGAGTTTTTCGAGATCTCCGAGTTTAAGGCTTGGGTTGATCGGCAAACTGCTTGACATCTAAATTCATCCGTGCTACAAACTAACTACGAAACGTAAACAGAAAGAAACGAAATGCCAGTCAATCATTTTCCCGAGTTCGCCCAGCAAGTTCAACTTCAGTACAACA
>JQIA01000717.1_pt1 | contig 17343 bp, 11 predicted proteins | sample 811431 | NCBI WGS metagenome assembly JQIA01 (sample SAMN02998118, study PRJNA258478) | marine sediment metagenome | biome: marine; feature: seafloor; material: sediment; isolation source: oil-polluted sediment collected from 3 locations (0.5 km, 0.7 km and 0.9 km)... | place: USA: Gulf of Mexico ...
TCTGAGAATCAGAACAACCGTTTGCATCTACTGCTTCTCCCGTTGGGGTATCAGCGCAAATATCAAGATTATCGGTTACGCCGTCATTATCAGTATCCTTCTGTGAATCAGAGCAACCATTGGCATCTACTGTTTCACCTGTTGGTGTATCAGCGCAGGTATCAAGGTTATCGGTTACACCGTCACTATCAGTATCTTTCTGTGAATCAGAGCAACCATTTGCATCAACTGCTTCGCCTGCTGATGTTGCAGCGCAGGTATCAAGATTGTCCGTTACACCATCATTATCTGTATCTTTCTGAGAATCACCGCAACCATTAGCATCAACTGTTTCTCCTGATGGCGTTTCGGCACAAGTATCAAGATTATCCGTTACACCATCGTTATCTGAATCTTTTTGAGAATCAGAGCAGCCGTTTGCATCTACTGTTTCTCCTGCTGGTGTTTCAGCACAGGTGTCAAGGTTGTCGGTTACGCCATCATTATCAGTATCTTTCTGTGAATCAGAGCAACCATTTGCATCAACTGCTTCGCCTGCTGGTGTTTCAGCGCAGGTATCAAGGTTATCTGTTACACCATCGCTATCAGTATCTTTCTGAGAATCAGAGCAACCATTTGCATCAACTGCTTCGCCTGTGGGTGTCTCAGCGCAGGTATCAAGATTATCGGTTACGCCATCGTTATCAGTATCTTTCTGAGAATCAGAGCAACCATTTGCATCGACTGTTTCTCCTGATGGCGTTACAGCACAAGTATCGAGATTATCCGTTACGCCATCGTTATCACTATCTTTCTGTGAACCTGAGCAACCGTTGGCATCAACTGTTACGCCTGCTGGCGTTTCAGCGCAGATATCAAGGTTATCCGTTACGCCATCGCTATCCGAATCTTTTTGTGAGGCGGAGCAGCCGTTAGCATCTACAGATTCACCGGAAGGCGTGTTAGCACAGATATCATTGATATCCGGGACCCCATCAAAGTCAGTGTCGGAAGGTGGGTTCACAACAATTGTGACTGATGTTGAAGAGTCACCGTCATTGTTTGAAGCTGAAAATTCATATGTTGTTGTTGAATCCGGAGATATGGTTTCAGATCCTGAGCAGGCTAAATTTTGCCGAATATCAGGACCAATGGAGCATGAATCAGCATACGTTGAAGACCAGGTCAATGTAACGGATTCACCGGAATTGATATCCTGACGATCAGCGGTTAATTCCAGAATCGGAGGTTTATTACCGCCGCCAATGGCGCTACTCTCACTGATTAGCATTGTCTGAGATAATATCAGACAGATAAAGGTAACAAAAACAACACGGGACATTTTCATAAAACAGAACCTCCGTTCCTTTAATAGTTATGGCTGATACAGGATGAATCAGATTTGATGGCGTCGTAAAAAGTCCCATCTACTTCGCTTTAGTTGTTAGCCAGACTTTTGAAGTACCACATGTACTACTTCAAGCCTGGCCAACAACTAAATCTTGAATATGGGCCCTTTTCCTTAACCACCTATAAACTTTTTACGAGAGCATCAGATTTCCTGTTCAGCATAATTAATATTGACCTAACAATTAATGTGTGCTTAAAAAATGAGCACTAAAAATCACATAATAATATAATTTCTTAAACTGCAGATATCTTAAAACCTAAATGTTAACTATAATTATTTAAGATTGCTTACTATTAAATCAGTTCTTCCGATTTATACTTACACTATAACATGCGGGTTTGACATCAAAGGTCAAACACCTTTGAAAAACAGTATTTTTTATCCATGCCCTTATAGACGCTTTTAGAAGTAAACATCCAAAAAGAATAAATATATTATGCTAATTGAGTAATTTGTAAACTATTTTTTTACAATGCCTAAAAAAAATTTTGTGGATGGCGGGGTAAAAATAGTTTTTTAAATAAAGGGACTAACAAAGGAAAAAAAGAGAGTTAAAAACGTGGAATACTGATTACTATTATTCATATAATTGTTAAATCTATGTGCAACAAAAGAATTCTTATTTTAAACAGACTATTTTACTAATAGAAGTTTTTTTACCTCTTCTAACAATTCATCCATTTTAAAAGGCTTAGTCAGGCAGCCTTTAAATCCATAATTTCTAAAATCGGCAATAACAGGGTCTGAATAGTATCCGCTTGAAACAATAACGCTTGCATCAGGATCAATTTCGAGGAGTTTAACAACAGCCTCTTTGCCGCCCATACCACCAGGGATCGTCAGATCCATAATAACAATATCAAAAGGACGGTTCTCCTCCTTTGCTTCAGAATAGGCAGCAAGCGCTTCGTCACCATCTGAAACAACATTTACCTCAAAACCTGATTTTTCAAGCATTGCCATAGCAACCCTTTGGATAAGGTCTTCGTCATCCATTATCAGGATTCTCGGTGCACCAGCCCGATCTGTCTGTCCGGGATCTCGACCGCTGTCTATATCCACGTTTCTCTCATCGAATGTGTTAACCGGAAGAAATAGTGTCACAGTAGTACCTTCTCCGGAAACTGACTCAACCTGAATTGCGCCGTTATGTCGCGTTACAATACTGTGGACAGTTGCCAGCCCCAACCCGTTACCTTCTTCTTTAGTTGAAAAATACGGATCAAATATTCTGTCAAGGATATCTTCATCAATACCAACCCCTTCATCATGCAAGACAAGCTTTACATAATCACCGGCCAAATTCTGTAGGGAATCAATATTAAGATCCTTAACATTCCCGGCATCAATATATAAACGACCGCCGTCAGGCATTGCCTCTCTGGCATTTAATGTAAGACATGCAACAACCTGATAAAGTTGTTCTTTATCTGCTTTAACCGGGAGAAGTTTACCTGAAAAACCGAGGCATGCTTTAACATTGCTTCCGATAAGATTAAAAGTAACAGACTCAGTAACAACCTGTTGAAGATTCACAGCCTGCAGGACAGGCGCTCCCCCTCTGGCAAACGTAAGAAGCTGGGTTGTAAGGTGCCTTGCTCTATGTAGTGCAGCTTCTGCAGCTTCAATATACCCGGCTATATCATCATTAGAAGCAAGTTTCAGTTTAGAGAGTTCAAGATATCCCATTGCACCCATAAGGATATTATTAAAATCATGGGCGATACCACCAGCAAGGGTCCCAATACTCTCCAGTTTTTGAATTTTCAGCATTTCCTTTTCCGCATATTTTTGATCGGTAATATCTTCATTGAATATAACGACATGCTGAAAGGTATTATCTGAAAGCATTAACGGGTATGCCTTTATTTTAACAATACGCCTTCTTCCCTGAAATCCGGCAGCTTCCGGGTTAAACTCAATTTCATTTATGGCCACGGGCTCACCGGCAAAGGCTTTGCTGAATTGTTCAATCAGGCCAAGACGTAGGAAATGTGGATCTTTTAAAAGATTATAGTGACCAAGGATCTCATCCTTATCTTTAATATCCCATAACTCAAAAAAAGCATTGTTCGCATTGATCATCAATCCATCCAGATTATAAATCTGCATGGCTATAGGGGATTGCTCCATAAGCGTTCTGAAATTTTTTTCACTTTCCATCATAATTTTTCGAATCCTGAACTCTTCGGATATATTGCGAAAAACCAGAACACTACCGGTTGTCTTCCCATAGCCGTCCTTAATGGGAGCTGCCGAATGAGATATATGGTATTGGTTCCCATCCGCTGAAACAAGCATTGTATGATTTTCACCATCGTCAATGGCCCCATCGTTTAAAACCTGTTCAACTGGATTATCTACAGCTTCCATTGTATCAACATCAGCTATTTTAAAAATTTCATCCAGAGACTTACCTAAAGCGTCTTTGATCACGATACCTGTAAGCTGCTCAGCAACTCTGTTCATCAATTCAATTCTGCCACTTGTATCGGTCGTAATAACACCATCCCCGATTGATCGAATGGTGACAAAGAGCTGTTCTCTCTCCGACAAAAGCTCCTGCCGGATAAGGATTTTATCATGAATCATTTTGTTAACACTTACTGCCATCCGGTCAAGTTCATCAAACTGAACGTGATCCCGATCTATTGTTTCATCTGAAAAAGCAGCTTTATTCAAAAAAGAGATCAACAGATTAAAATCATTCTTTAACCGTCGGTTCACCCGGCTGAACAATAAGAGAAAAAAGGCCATTGTGATCACGACAAACACTGCGAACTTAAATCCCTTTGCCAGAACCTGACGATTCAGTTGCTCCTGTAAAATCGTGATAACAGATTCAACATCATCAAGGTAAACCCCTGTCCCGATAAGCCACTGCCATTCTTCAATACCATAAATAAAAGACACCTTGGGGGATTCACTTACGGAATCGGACATTTTGATGATGGAATAGTAAATATAGTCGCCCTCAGGTTTTAAGGCAGCATCATACTCCTGCTTAAAGATCTCTTTTGTTTTTTCTGGATTTTTATCAAAGACCTCCCATAATTTTTTCTTACCGGCAACCACTTTTCCGTTAGCCACAAGCGCATCACCATTAAGCCTGTTGACAAATATATAGCCCTCGCTCCCGTACCTGATTCTGCTTATGGTCGAAAGAAGATCAGACTTAAGCTGACGTTCAACATCATCAACATACAGCCCGGCACCAATAACAAATCCCAGAGGTTCAAACATCCTGACAAAAGAAATCTTCTTAAAATCATTCCCTTCAGTACCTGGTTTCGTCCAGTGATACTCATAAAAACCTTCACCGGAGTTTCTTGCAATTTCAAGCATATCCTTCACAACATACTGCCCTCTGGGATCCCTTACCTGCATCATGTTAAGGCCTTCAACTTCAGGTTTGTCAGCAAATAGGAGTTCCAGTCCGTCAAGACGTATGGCAAAATAATACCCGGTACCAGTCTCAAATCTGACAGGCCTTAAGGCATCAAATATCATTTTATTGATTTCTGCAGGGGATTCGTCCGCTTTATTATTTATATAAATATTTTTTGCGACAGCATACGCTTCATTGACTCTCATTCTGATCTTTTTCTTAACCAGCTCTTCGCTTTGGGTTTTCTCATAATCAATAATATTAGCAACATGCTTTACTTCCTGCTGAATCATCTCCTTTTGACGGGAAATATACATTGCTCGCATCTGTGCAATACGACTGTTGAAGTCTCTGTATGTACTTATAACATCAATACCAACAACACTTACACCTATCACTGTCAGCAGAATAATGCCCCAAAGCTGAATAATTCCGGTTAAGCTTCGTCTGTTTTTCATAACGTTCCTGTCAGGTTCCACATATGATTTTTTAAGCACTATTCATTTTTACGGAAGACGATATTAGTCAAAGCTTCTTATATAAACGATGCCTGATTTAAGAGTTGATTAAATTACAGAGTTCAGCCTGAATCCCGGCTAAGCTTCATCCCCAGTTCCATTGCATTTATATTCATCTCATAATACGCAGGAGGTATTCGATCCTTAATAATTTTCTTGACAGACTCCGGGTTTATAATATCCCGTAACCCAAGCAGAGCACCTAACATACATGTGTTAAGCGCGAGAGCGCTGCCTAATTGATCCATGACTGCTTCATACATGGGAAGTTGTACCTGTTTTGAATCAACTGCATCCAAAATCGCCACGTAACGCGAATCGGTTAAAAGAAGACCTCCGGGCCTTACTATATCATAAAATTTCATATAGGCTTCCTGGGTCAGACAGACAAGAATATTCGGCTGCGTTACTTTTGGAAAATAAATGTCTGAATCTGAAATAATCACATCTGACCGGGTTGCCCCACCACGTGCCTCCGGGCCATATGCCTGAGTCTGAGTAGCTATAAGTTTTTCATGTAATACAGCAGCTTCAGCCAGCATAATCGCAGCGGTTATAACCCCCTGCCCGCCAGAGCCTGAAAAAACTAGTCTGCAGCGTTCCATCAGTCGGTTTCCCCCATCGCCTGTTTAATAATTTTATCGTACTCTTCACAATATTCAGGAATCTCTTTATTTACAAAAACCCCTCTTTCAATCAGGTCCGGGTTTTCCTCTTTTGCCTTTGAGTCAATTGTTGTTGTGTGATCCTTAAAATAATCCATCATGTCAGTTGCTCCCCCAAGTTTGTTTTTACGCCCAAAGTATGTGGGGCACTGGGTCAGTATTTCAACAACTGAGAATCCTTTATGTGTAATCGCTTCTTTTAAAAGGCTTATCATCTGTTTCACATGATAGGTTGTACTCCTTGCAACGTAAGATGCGCCGGCAGCACGTGCCAGCTCAACAACATCAAACGCTCTGTCAATATTGCCAAGCGGGGCCGTTGTAGCCTTTTTTCCCTTTCCGGAAAGGGGGGAGAACTGCCCGCCTGTCATGCCATAAACCTGATTATTCATGACAATAGCTGTGATATCCATATTACGACGGGCCGAATGGATAAAATGATTCCCACCAATAGCGAGTGCATCACCATCCCCCATGGGGACAATGACATTGAGTTTCGGTTTACCCATTTTCACGCCGGTGGCAAAAGCAAGGGCTCTGCCATGAATGGTGTGAAGAGAATGAAAATCGACATACCCTGAAATGCGGGCAGAACATCCGATACCTGAGACCATGACAATATCGTTTTTACTGATCTTAAGCTCTTCAACAGCCCTTAAAAGACAATTCAAAATAATCCCATGCCCACAGCCCTGACACCAGAGGTGAGGAAAAAACCGTTTTCTTATATAATCTTCTACTGCCAATCTACACCCCCTTGCCCTGAATGAGCCGCAGAATATTTCTAATATCAGTTGGCGTGATAAAACTGCCGTCAATTCTATTTGCAAGCATCACCCGATCCGGATCAGGAACAGCCTTTTTTACTTCCTGAAGGACCTGCCCCATATTCATTTCAACAACGACTATCTGTCGTGCATTGGCACATTTTTCTGCAACCTGTGAGTATGGAAACGGCCAGAGTGACTGCAATTCCAAGAGGCCAAGACGCTCACCTCTTGCTCTTCGGTTTCTCACCACATGAAGTGCTGAACGTGCTGAGGCACCGTAAGAGATAAGAACGGTTCTTGCATCCTTGAGGTAAAATTCTTTCATTCTGGTTATCGCTGCGATATTACTCTCCACCTTATCAACCAGATGACGCAGAAGCCCGTGCACAATTTTTGGATTACTCGACGGGAATCCCCACATGTCGTGAAAAAGCCCTGTAACATTATAGCGATGTTCCCCTCCAAAATCAGACATAGGTAATCGTCCGTCTTCCCGTGGAAGGTAGGGATGATAGTCTACCCCGGCTTTGACTGACGTTCGCATTCTGCTGACCACCGGCAACGCTTTCGCCATTGGGAGAACCAGCTTTTCGCGCATATGCCCGATGACCTCATCAAATAGCAAAACCACTGGCGTCCTGTATGTCTCAGCCAGATTAAAGGCATCCACAGTCATCTGAAACATATCCTGATGATTTGATGCTGTAAGAGCAATAATCGCATGATCACCGTGGGTTCCCCACCGGGCCTGCATAACGTCGCCCTGACTTGGCCCCGTTGGAAGACCTGTTGACGGGCCTCCCCGCTGAACATTAACAATAACACACGGGATTTCTGTCATAACAGCATATCCCAGAGCCTCCTGCATTAAAGAGAAACCCGGACCGCTTGTTGCCGTCATAACCTTGTGGCCGGTCAGCGATGCCCCGATTATTGCGCACATGGAAGAGATTTCATCCTCCATCTGGATAAATTTGCCACCGATCTCAGGGAGACGGCTTGCCATATGCTCTGCAATTTCAGTCGACGGCGTTATCGGATATCCTGCGAAAAAATCGAGCCCCGCATACAGCGCCGCCTCAACACAGACTTCATTTCCCTGAATAAATTTAATATTGGAAGACAATACAAGCCTCCTGAGTGTTATTCCGTGATTACCTTTATCGCGAGATCCGGACAACGAAGCTCACACATCATACAGCAGATACAATCATCAGGCCTTGCGGCCACTGATTTATCCTTATCATCAATCTCGAGAACATTCTGAGGACAGTAGTGCACACAGATATTGCAACCCTTGCACCATTTACGTCTGATGACAATCTCCTTTAACTTCTTCTTTGCCATGGTAATTTCCTTAGCAACAGCCAGTTTCAGGTTAATTCAGTTTTTATAGCCTTATGCCAATTAGCCGGCCGGATTTATTTAATTTTATCATTTTTTAGAATAGTAATATCTATTATAAAGCAAAAATTCAGTGTTTGAAAGCTTTTAATCTATACATCTAATGCGCGTGCTACGTGATCGCTTAAAACTGAATAATTATTTTGCATTTATTAAATATGGTGATATAATTCTTTTGTTTAAGTCTTTACGACTGAAGCAGAATTTTCAAAAATAAATAATCGAATATTATACAAAATTTTACGAATCAACCAGCAATTGAGCTATTCGTATTTCCGGACATTTCCCAGGTGAAACAACCACCATGGTTCGTAAAATCTTTCCTGATTACTATGGAGATTATATGCGAAAAGCTCTGACAATTACCCTTCTGTCAACTCTATTCTGCATGTCAACAGGCGTTGCTCAGACTCTGGAAAAAATCCAATGGATGACAGAAGAATACCCACCCTATAATTTTGTTGAAAATAATTTGCCAAAAGGTATTTCTGTGGATCTTCTTTTAGCCGTATGGAAGAAAGCAGGATTAAAAAAAACGGCGGCAGATATTAATTTTGTACCATGGGCAAGGGGCGTAAAAACCTTGAACTTACGACCAAACACCTGTCTTTTCTCAACGTCCCTGACTGAAGAACGTAAAACCATTTTCGGTTGGAAATATGTATATCCAATTCCCCTGATAAATCCAGATACAGATGATCATATCATCGCAAGAAAGGACAAAAATATCAAATTTAATTCCGTTGACGATTTTAAAAAATACAACGAGCATTTTGGCGTAATAAGAGGGGATGTGGGAGCAACACTGCTTATTGAGAATGGTGTCGTTCCGCATCAATTGGATAAGGCCGCATCACCGGAACTATTAATAAAGAAACTCTATATGGGCAGACACGATGTTATATCATATAGTTTTTCGTCAACGATAACACAACTAAAAGAAGCGGGGCAGGACCCCGGTGATTACGAAATTGTGTTTTCATTTCCAGCCGTAACTATCGGGTATGCCTTCAACAAGGATGTTAACCCCGACATAATTACCAGACTGCAAACAATACTTAATGAACTCCACAGAGATGGAACCGCTGAAAAGATAAGACAAAAATATAACAGACCTAAAGAAGGTACTAACGATCCGTTCATAAAATAGTAAAAAAATATAAACCCTGAGTTGATACTCAATTTTTAGTATTGGTTATTTATAACTTATTCTGATATTATTTAATATTCCCCCAGTTCAACTTCATTCTGATGAACCATAGTCTTAAATTATTTTTAGCGATCTGAACTACATCGCTATACATACCGCTTCCGGTAACTGTCGCAACAGTTTCAGAAAGTAACATTTCTGAAACATTTATATAAATTGTCGTTCACCCTAAAGGAGTTAACTTTATGCTAATCAGAAAGATTATAGTTTCAATTGTGTTTATCATGTTTTTTGCTGTGACATCGCAGGCAGGTGAGACCTGGAAGATCACCTCGTTGGACTGGCAGCCTTATTCCGGTTCAGAACTGACAAATCAGGGGAACTCCGTTCAAATGTTGAAAGAGCTTTTGAAGAAGGAAGGGATAAGGCTTGTTGTTGAATTTTATCCCTGGAAAAGAGCGCAAAAGAAAGCCAAGACAGCCGGTTATGTAGGTTTTTTCCCGGCCTGGCCGGAAGAAGTCGGGAAGGGCTTTATTGCATCACCTCCGGTTGACTGGTCCACAGTCAATGTTTTAAAACGCACAGCCGATAAAATAACTTTCAACACTATTGACGAACTCTTTAAAAATTACAAAGTCGGCATTGTAAACACCTATGTTTACCCAAAAGCCATCAATGATGCGATGAAAAAATATCCAGCGAATGTCGATGGATCACCAAGTGAGGTATCATTGCTAAAAAAGCTGTCTAAAAAAAGAATTAAAGTTGCACTCACTGATCCGAATGTGATGCTGTATCTGGCGAACAAGGAAGGAATCGATAATATTATCGCTGACAAGGAAATAATGAAAAAAGAGCTGGTTGTTGCCTTCAGGGAGGGCAAAGATAATAAAAAACGTTTGGAAATTCTTAAAAAATTATTAAAAAACAAATAATCCGGCTTTTCTCAGGGCCAGAGAACCTGTCTCAGGTCCTGAGCATTTATTATTAAACCAGGGAAACGCCAATAATACACAGCAAGCAAGGCATCCTTGAATAAAAAAGAAGCATTATGATAAAAACAACCTTAATAGCAATCTTTGGAATTATATTGTTATATTCGTCTGCTTATGCCCAGACCTTAGAAAACGTTAAGTGGCTTACTGAAGAGTTCCCACCCTATAATTATGTCGAAAACGGTATTGTCAAAGGCATCTCAGTCGATATTCTTTTAGCTGTCTGGACGAGAGTCGGGTTAAACAAAACGCCTCAGGACATTCAGGTATTGCCATGGGCAAGAGGAGTAAGAACGTTACAGTCAATGCCGGCAACCTGCCTCTTTACGACACTGATGACAGCCGAAAGACGGGATGTCTATGGCTGGAAGTTCGTTTATCCTATACCCCAGGTTACTGAAACATCAAACAATCATATTATCGCAAAAAAAAGCAGTAATATTAAATTTAATTCAATTGATGATTTTAAAAACTATCGTGGCAGTTTTGGCGTGGTACGAGATGATGTCGGTGCGTCGCTGCTCGTTGAAGCGGGTGTCAACGTTGATAGGCTTGATAAAACAGTAACGCCCGCGTCTTTAATTATGAAGCTCCATAAAGGCCGCCACGATATTATTTCATACAGTTTACCTGCCACCATCGTTAAAATGAAGGAAGCCAATATAGACCCCGCAGAGTATGAAGTTATTTTTACATTTCCAAACAGACCGCTCGGGTTTGCATTCCACCATAACATCAATCCCCAAATAATAAAAAAATTACAAAAGGCCTTAGACAGTGTCCACATAGACGGAACTGCTGAAAAAATTCTTAATAAGTACGTCAAGCACTAATCGGAAACGATACAAAAGTTTTTGGGAATATTGAATGACTTAAAACTATAATAAAATGAAGCCAGGAGTCAGAAATTTATTCGCTTGCGCTCTGACCATCATATTGAAAAAAGTAGAGCGAAGCGAAACCACAACCGGCAAACCAGTGATTAGCTTAACAGGCTTAATCATTTTCTGAATTCCCTGAATAATACCGCAACATATTGGGATAGCCTGTCCTTGAACAATATCACTTCGTAAAATCCTGCATTAATAACAAATATAATTCATATTCCCACAAAATAAATATGCTTGACAATTAATATAACACTGTTATATTTTTCGTTTAGAACAGTGTTATATTAATATAAAGGACTGAATTATGTCACGAAACCCAAGGTCTCCTGAGAAGATAGAACAGATCAAAGATGATATCATCGAGGCGGCACTTAAACTGATTCTGGACGTCGGATTCAACAAAATGAGCATGCGGAAGCTTGCCGATAAAGTCGGAATGACGGCAACTAATCTCTACTACTATTATTCCGGCAAAGATGAAATCTATCTCCATTTGCAGATAAAGGGATTCAAACTCCTGTACGAAATTTTCGAGGATATTGTTAGCACGGAAAAGGATCCGGTTAGAAAGCTGGATAAAATAATTCGTGCTTACCTCCACTTTGGCTTCACCAACCCGGATTATTACAGGATAATGCTGAACAGTGACACCCCAAGATATACTGAATACAAAGGGACTGATATTGAACCTGTCGCCTATATTGACAAAGAAATTGCCCTTAATATGGGGAAACTTTCAGCTCAGGTAATTTCAGAGATTGCCGTAACAAACCCGTCTATTGCCATCGAAGATGCTGATTTTAAGGCAAAACAGATGTGGATTACACTTCACGGAATAATTGTTTTAAACAACAGAAAAATTCTTGCTGAAGCCGATGACAATCCGGAAAAACTTATTGAAAGAATGTGTATTGAGATAATGGCTCAGTTTGAGACTCACATTTAATATCAGGATGTATGATTAAGGGGACGCGATAATGAAATTGAATATTTTAAATCTGGTGACCCACGGGGCACTTAAAATAATGGCTGCCCAGTTTAACTACCGCCCGTCATTAAAACCATATCTGAAAAGCGCCGATGGCTGGATCAATTTTTCAATCGGCATTACAACCGAGAGCGGAAGTGTTTCTCAGGCAATTATTTTTCTTGATGGTAAGGTAAAAGCAACTTCACAAATCCCTTCAGACGTCGATTCTGTTATGAAATTCACCAGTGACGATGTGCTGACAGCAATGGCAAAAAGTACACCAAATGATATTTTCAATCTGATTTTAAAAAACAAACTCATAGCTCAGGGCAACCTCAATGCCCTTCAGGCGTTTAATTTTTATGTCTCCCTTTTAATGGGGAAATCACACCAGAAAATGCTTGATAAAGAAAGTTCTCAGGAAATTAAAGAACGAAAAAAAGAAGGCAGCAGCTTAAACCCGGAGGCATACAAAGCCTTTATCGAAAGAAAAAACTATCGAATGCCGGGTGAAAAAAATGCTGATCCAGGCGTAAAATATCTATCTGATCCATTTCTGACCCAATATAACATCGAGAGTTTTCCAAGGTTAGAGACATTCCTTAACGATCATTTTGAAACCCGGCCGGAAGTCTGCCCTGAAAGACCCCAAATCCTTACTGAGTGGTTTAGAGAAAACGGATTTGAAGAAAAAAAATCGGGTGAGGCATGGTTTCCTGAATTAAGACAGGCACTCGCCTTTAAGTATCTGATGGAAAGACGAAAACCAATCATTCGCGAAGATGATCTTATCGCCGGAACAACAACATCAAAGCCAACCGGTGTTACCTGTTTTCCTGACGGACAGGCGCATATGTTTTGGGGTGAGCTGAACTCAGTTAACAGCAGAATTCTTAATCCCTATACCTGCTCAAAAGAAACGGCTGACATTCTTCATAATGAGGTCCTGCCATTCTGGATGAACAGAAACTTCAAAGAATATATCAGACGGAAATACGATTATCCGGTTTGTCAGCAGATTGATGAACGGTTTGTCGCCTACTTTGTCTGGAAATCAGTTGGTATCTCTCACACAATCCCCAATTTTAAGAGACTCCTTGAAAAAGGGACTCTGGGCATCATTTCTGATATTCAAAAAGAACTGGCAGGTGATATTAATGACTCTCAGAAACAGACGCTTGAAGCCATGCAGCTATGCCTTGAAGGAATTAATACCTATGCAACGAATCTTGAAAAAGAGGCCTTAAGGCTTACAATAAACGAGACCGACGAAAAAAGAAAAAAAGAGCTTCTCCATCTTAGCAAAATCTGCAGACGTGTACCGGTGAAACCGGCCGAAACCCTTGATGAAGCATTTAATTCAATCTGGATTATCTGGACAGCCATCCATATGGAGAATTCAAACACAGGCACATCCATCGGAAGGCTTGACCAATGGCTCCAGCCTTACTTTGAAAGCGATATGGCAAAACTTGAGACGGAGGAAGAACGAAAAGCCTATATTGAACATGCCATTGAACTGACCGGGTGCTTTTTCCTCCGCCTTACGGATCATGTACCCCTTTTGCCGGATGTTGCGAATTTCCTTTTCGGTGGTTCGTCTTCAACTCAGGCAATTACATTGGGCGGTATTACCCCTGAAGGCGATGATGCTGTTAACGATATGACCTATATTTTTCTTAAGGTCACAGAAATTCTGGCTATAAGAGATGTCAATATTAATGCCCGGTTTCATATTGATAAAAACAGCGATAATTATTTAAAAAGGCTGTGCGAAATCAACATTATTACCTCTTCAACCCCGATCATGCAGGGGGATAAAGCCGTGATACAATCATTGTCCCAGCACGATTATCCTGTAGAGGACATCAACGACTGGGCTGCAACAGGCTGTGTTGAACCGACTCTTCAGGGGCAGAATTTCAGTCATACAGCATCGATTCTGCTGAATATGGTGGCATCCATGGAACTGGCGCTGAATAACGGGTATCACCCGCTGATGAACTGGGCCCCCGGCCCAAAGACCGGCAGCATTGAAAATGATGATTTTAAAACCTTTGAGGACTTTTTCAATGCATGGGCCATCCAGCAAAAATTTATTATCGATCAGGCGGTTGAACTGAACAATCTCCTTGGTGAAGCCCATCAGCAGATTCGTCCGACACCGCTTTTATCGAGTCTGATTGACGGATCTATTGAAAGCGGAAAAGATGTGCTGCAAGGCGGGGCAAAATACAATAGCTCCGGCACATCCAATATTGGACTCTCCGATGTAACTGATTCACTCCTTGTCATCAAAAAACTTGTTTTTGATGACAAAAAAGTCAGCTTCATCGATCTGAAAAAAGCGATTGATACCGATTTTAAAGATAACCCAGCGCTCCATGCTATGGTTAAAAATAAGGTATTGCTCTTTGGATCCGGCAATAAAGACGCCATTGAGATGGCAAACCGCGTTGCAAAAGTCGTGCATGATTGTTACATGGCGCAGACAAGCTATCGTGGCGGGCGCTATTCTGCAGGTTTCTGGTCCATGTCACAGCATGTTGCCTATGGTTCATTATCAGGTACACTGCCTTCCGGGAGACTTGCAGGTAAACCGTTTACACCGGGACTGACACCAACACCTCATGCGTCAAAGAATTTTCTGGATAATATCTCGGCTGTAGCCGCCCTGAAGCCGGAATATATGGATAACAATATTGCCTTCAACGTAAAAATCACGCCGGCACCAAATGAATCCCGGGAAAAGAATGTTGAGAACATGTTCTTCTATGTAAAATCATATTTTGAACAGGGCGGCATGCAGATGCAGTTCAATGTCGTCACCTCGGAAATGTTAAAAGATGCTGTTGCCAATCCGGAAAACTATCGGAATCTTATGGTACGAATTTCTGGATACAACGCTTATTTTGTAACACTGAACAGAGAAATACAGCAGGAATTGATTGAAAGGACGGAATACGGACTATGAAGAAACCATTAATACTTGAGTTAAAAGGAAATTCCCTGGATGATGGTCCGGGGATCAGAACGGTCGTCTTTTTTAAGGGATGCCCACTTTCATGCATCTGGTGCCATAACCCGGAAAGTAAAAAAAGCGGTGTGGAAATTTCATTTGAGCCGAATGAATGTGTTGGTTGCAACACCTGTATTGAGACCTGCACCCAAAAAGCCCTGTCAAAAGAGAATCCTTTTTTCATTGACCGGGCCTTATGCAATCTCTGTTTTGACTGTGTAGAAAATTGCCCTTCAGGCGCTCTTGAACAGGTAGGAACTGAAATGAGCGTTGATGATATCGTTGAACGGGTCATGAAGGACAAACCCTTTTACGATACATCAAAAGGCGGCGTTACCTTTTCCGGCGGAGAGCCGACGCTTAATATGGAATTTCTTGCAGATGCTGCAAAATCGCTCAAGGAAAAAGGCGTTCATGTTCTGATTGAAACCTGCGGTCAGTTTAATTATGACCAGTTTATAGAACGTGTTTACCCTTATGTTGATCTGATCTATTTTGATATTAAACTTATCGACAGTGAAAACCACAAAAAATACTGCGGCCTTCCCAATAAAACAATCATTGAGAACTTTAAAAAACTTCACAAAAAGTATCTGAACGGAGGCATAGAAATTCTGCCAAGAACGCCTTTGATCCCGGGGATAACAGATACCAAAGAGAACCTTGACGACATTGTATCCTTCTATCAGAAAGAGAATGTCACAAAGACACACCTCATGGCATATCACCCCCTGTGGCAGGATAAAAACCTCAAAATTGGCATTAAACAGGTTTCAGCCGATGACGATAAAATGAGTAAATGGATGCCAAATGAAAGGGTTAAAGAATGTGAAAAATTCTTTAATGATGCTGGAATAACGTTGGAATAAACAACCGTAAGGCACTTTGCACAACCCATTTATCCAACTTTATAAAAGTTGGGCCACCGGCAGGGTAGCCGGGGGCAAAGGAATGAAAATGGAATCAAGAAATTACATGAACACACTAACCAACTGGTCCTTACGCTTATTTGCAGCCCAGTTCAATTTAAGACCCTCATTAAAAAAACATCTTAAAAGCTCCGACGGATGGACAAATTTTGCCATCGGTCTTAAAACTGAAACAGGCACAATGGCACAGACGATTCAGTTTAAAGACGGCTGGGTGAAGGTTCTCAAATATATACCGGAAAATGTCGACTCGACCATGCGGTTTAAGAATGACGCTATTTTAAAAGAGACAGCAAAAAGCACACCCAATGAGATGCTCAATCTTATTCTGAAAAACAAGGTGATTCTAAATGGCAATATGGCCTATTTAGGCGCGTTCAACTATTTTGTGTCACTGATCATGGGAAAACATCATCAGAAGATGCTCGATAAGGCAAACCTCCTTGATATTAAATCAAGAAAAGAGGAATACGGAATAGATGACCCTGCATTTTCAACCGAGCTGGACAATAGAAAAGACGGGTGTTTAAAAGCTGATAGCAGCAGTGACCCAGGGGTAAAGTTTTTAGAAGATCCCTATCTGTCAGAATACTGGCTGACATCTTTCCCAAGAGTTCAAGCACTTCATGAAAACCATTTTAATGCGATGCCGGAAATTTCAGCCGAAAGACCCCGACTGTTGACAGAATGGTATAGAAAAAACGGATTTGAAACCGATACTGACGGTAAGCCATGGATGCCCGAACTTCGTCAGGCGCATGCTTTTAAATATCTGATGGAGAATAAAAAACCGGTCATCAGGGAAAACAGCATGATTGCCGGAACAACCTGCCCTGAAGAAATCGGGGTTATTCTCTATCCTGATACCACCGCCACAATGATCTGGGGAGAACTTGGATCCATCGATAAAAGAGTTTTAATGCCGAATAATATCTCAAAAGAGACGGCAGATATTCTTCACGACATATTCCCCTTCTGGGCTGAAAGAACGACCCGTTCCTGGATTAATGAAAACCACGGGTATCCGTTTTGCCAAAAGATAGATGAAAGGGCTGTCGCCTCTTTTAATTTTAAAATCGTCAGCATGTCCCATACAGTTCCAGATCTTCCCCGTTTTGTAAACGAGGGCACCAATGCGATGATTGAAGAATCCCGGCAGAAGATAGCGAGCTTGCAAGACCATGAGACAGAAAAAAAGAATGTCTTAAGCTCGATGATTCTCTGCCTTGAAGGGTTGAATACATATGCGGCCAAC
>JQIA01000718.1_pt1 | contig 17338 bp, 11 predicted proteins | sample 811431 | NCBI WGS metagenome assembly JQIA01 (sample SAMN02998118, study PRJNA258478) | marine sediment metagenome | biome: marine; feature: seafloor; material: sediment; isolation source: oil-polluted sediment collected from 3 locations (0.5 km, 0.7 km and 0.9 km)... | place: USA: Gulf of Mexico ...
TCAAAGAGTTACTGAAACTTGACAACAAGAATTTACAGGCACGCACGGAGTTAGCGAAGATCTACCAGCGGCAGAATAAACTGGAAGAGGCATATAAGATTTTAGAAGAAACCTTCGCCATTGATCCTATTAATAGCTTTGCTATGTCAGAATTGTTGGGCATTTTGAGAAAGCAAGAAAAAGCAGAATTATGCGCCTCACATTTTTTCACTTTTATTAACCAGACAAGGTATCGGTTTGGTCACCACTCTCAACCAGCTATTTTTAGGTTCCTATTGTGTTGCAAGGATTTTGGCATGAAAAAAGAAGCTGGTTTACTGTTTGCACAATTTGGTACTAAGTTCGATAAAAGAAATTGGAACTTTTTCATGCAACATTTTACGTAGTCGTTTTGCATGCAGACCTAATCAATGCAAAATGGAGCAAAATTTTTAATCATATGAAAACAATAAGTGAAACGGCAATAATTGTCGAACCAGCCATTTAACACGGATTCGCTGAAGCTCGCCGGTTAATTTAACGTTCACATCTTTAATGTTTAAAACCGTTTCTGATTGATTTTCCATTGAGCCGGATTACAGGAAAATATCAACTCCTGATATCTGTAATCGCATAAAATACATTCTAAATCTATCACAAAATTGTATGGGGATAGAACCCCTCCTGAACGATTACTACCCCCAACAATTTATGCCACTCAGCCCTTACAAAAACCGACATATAGGGACAGGCAAACTATGAAAGAATGCTTGACGCTGTTAGGGACTCATGGCAGGATATGGGTAAGCTTCTAACATAACAAAGAAAATGGATTGTAAATTGTGAATCAGGAGAGACGTATATGCCACGAATGCCGAGGATGATTGTAAAGGGTGAGACGGCTGTTTATCATGTTATATCGAGGACGGCGCTGGATGGTTTGCCGATTAAGAGTGATGATAAAGACTTTATGTTTGCCCTTGTGAAGCGGCTTAGCAAGGTCTATTTTACTGAGGTTATCGGGCTGACTGTTATGTCGAACCATTTTCACCTCCTTTGTAGAATGGTGCCGGAAGATCGGTTTTCAGACGGGGACGTTACAAAACGATTCAAGTTGTATTACAGCAGCGATGAGGATGAGCGGGAGCTTACGGATGGTCAGATACCGTCGTTCAGGGAGAAATGGGGCAGTCTTTCTGAGTTTGTGAAAGAGATTAAACAGCGGTTTACCCGTTATTATAATAAAAAGAATAACCGGAAAGGATTTTTCTGGGGAGATCGGTTTAAAAGTATTCTTGTGCAGAATGGTGAAACGCTTGTAAATTGTCTGGCTTATATTGACCTTAATCCTGTTCGGGCCGGAATGGTTGAGAAACCCGAACAGTATAGATGGAGCTCTCTTGGTTACCATGTGCAGACTGAGAACAGAGATGACTTTTTTTCAGGTGATTTTGGTTTTGAGGCTTTTGGGATGTTCGATTTTAAAGAGCGGATGGAACGGTACCGGCGATATGTTTATGAGGCCGGGGCTCTTGAATCAAAAAAGGGTAAATCCATTGATGCAGGTATTCTGAAAAAAGAAAAAGCAAAGGGCTTTCAGCTTACAAAAAAAGATCGGTTTTTATATAAAACAAGGTATTTCACTGATTCCGGTATTATTGGAAGCAGGGCCTTTGTCCTTGAAAATTTTGAACGATTCAGGGAGTTACTGGGCGTTAAAAATGATCGGAAGCCCAAACGTATTAAGGGGCTTGATGGTATATACTCAATGCGGCGTCTGGAATAGCCCTATAGAGACAGGGACATATCAGCTTGTGCTTACAGATCAAATGCATAATATCTAATTTACGTGGTAGCAAAGTTACTCACCAGTCGTGGTGTAGCCTGGCTGGCTTTATATTTGGTAAGAAGATTATAAACCGAGGAACCGGATGAGGGAAATCTTCACGTCCGGATCTGGGGGGAGCGTTTGGTAACAGATGCTTCTACCCGGAAAGTGAGCTGCTTACGACGCCGCTTTTTGAAGGCTGAAATTCTATCAATCAATTTATGTTTTTCAGGGTTTTCGGTTTAAAACGCCGCCCCTTGAAGGCAACGTTATATGGTCTTTAGAAGAAATGAATTATGAAATAATAGAGTTATCTGAATCGAGTTTTTCTTATTTCGAAACAGATATTACAACTTCTCATAAAATAAACAGTTCTATCATTTCCGAGCATTGGAAAAAGTTTAACTCCTTGCTTAGAGTTAACCATGTCAATCTTGGTTCAAATTGGGAAAAGTTTGGAATTACTGTGAAGTCGAATGGAAAGTACAAATATCAATGTGCATATCAAACTGATTCGTCTATTGCACAATTCCATACTTCAATCATTCCATCTGGTAAATATGCTAAATTTAATCATGTCGGCCCAATTAATCTGATAAGTAAAACTATCAACTATATCTACAAAATAGCTATTCCTGAATTCCATCTTGGTGTAGATGCAGATAGATCAATTCTTCATTTCGAAAAGTATGATTCAAGATTTGGCTGGAACAGTAATAAATCAATTATAGAAATATATTTACCACTAAATGGCGCTTAACAGCCATATAACAAACTGGCTGAAGGCTGACCCAAAAAGCCGGTTTTATAAATCGGGGTGGAAAAGGCAGCCATAGAAATTTGATTCATCCCAAGGGTATTGCCATAACCGTTTCCGGAAAACTTGGGGATGATGTAAAACAATATCAGGAAAAAGAAGTTCAATTTAAAATTAAAAGGTCGAAATAATGAAGAAAAGAGACCATTATTTAAAAATTGTTGAGTGGTCGGAAGAAGATCAATGCTACGTTGGTTCAATTCCTGGCTGGATTGGTAAATGCTGTCATGGTGATAAGGAAGAAGCTGTTTATCGCCAATTATGTCAGGTGCTTGATGAATGGATTGAAATTTATGAAAACGATAATATTCCATTACCTACAAGTATTTCAGGTAAAAAATATTCAGGTAAATTTCAATTGAGAGTTGATAGTGATTTGCACAAAACCCTTGCTATAAAAGCAATGCAAGCCAATGAAAGTTTAAATAGTTTTTGTGGGAAGGCAAATGGGGTCGGACCAAGCTCAATCTTTTAACTATTTGTAAATATGAAGAAAAAAATAAGTAACGTGTGAAAAAACCGCCCTTAGAAGGACTATTTTAGTATCAAAATAGCCGCTTTAAGAAAATTGTATTGATATTTTTAAATGGAAATTAGGGTCGGACCAAGCTTTTCTAATTTATCTGATATCAAGGCTATCCAACTGCTTACAAGTCACTTTCGTAGCTCTGGTTATCTATGGTTCCAGTTTAAGATCACTTTTGTCAAAATGAGAGGAAAGGATATTTTTGTGAAATATTATAGAAATACAGAGGAAAAATTCAACTTTAGAAAATTAAATGATGATGTTGCCAACAAAACAAAATGGGCTACACCTGTAGGCAGCAAAAAATCTGCCCCCTTTAGACTTAGTGAGATTAATGGAAAATCAGTTACATTTAAAACACCTCTTTTAAATCTGATGGCACCTTTAATTTTTATCTTAATAGGATTTTTTGCAACTATCACATTTAGCATAGTTTTTACTGACAAGCTGGGTTTGTTCAGCATTTTACTTGGTTTACTGTTTGGCGGTGTTTTCATATTTTTGGGGGCAAAAATATTTTGGAATTATTTAGACAAAGCTATTTTTGATCAAGAAACGGGCTATTTCTGGAGAGGTAAAAATCAGCCAAATGTTTGGGGTAGTGTAAAAACAGATAACTATTGTAAACTATCTGATATTTATGCGATTCAATTAATCCATGAGAATACAAATACTGTAAGTAATAACAGAAATCAAACTAAAGGGAGTTATGAATTTAATTTAGTTCTTAATAGTGGAGATAGAATAAATTTACTTGCACACAATAGGCGAGATACTCTTCAACAAGATGCAATACAATTAGCCAATTTTTTCAAGATTCCTCTTTGGGATGCAACAATTGGCTGATATAAAATCTGTTGTTATCTTCATCCAATTCAAAGCAATAAAGCAAAGGACACACATACATATAGGGACATACATATATAACAGGCAAACTATGAAATTCCTTACCAATGCATGAGCCGTTGGGACTAATAACAGTCCCCGGCGACTGCCTACGGCGGTGTTGTTTGAAGTGTGTCTTTGTTATAAACTTTATTTATTTTTTCATTTCTGTCACTGTTCGACGGCAGCAGGTGATTTTTTTATGTGCATTTACTATGGGAATATTGGGGTGAAAAATGGGAACTGATATTAATCTTTATGCTGAAAAAAAAGTTGGAGATAAATGGGTACTTGCTACAGGAATGGAAAAAAACAAATGGTACGATCCAAATAATCCTTTAAAATCAGAATTCTCTCCTATTAAAATAGAAGTAGGGCGAAACTATGACCTCTTTGCCTTGTTAGCAGGAGTTAGAAACTATAGTGATGTTGAATCAATCTCAGAGCCAAGGGGTTTACCTAATGATGTTTGCCAGGAAATATCTTCAGAATTTAAAATTTATGAAGATGCTTCTTTTTCGCCTAGCTGGCTGCTTGTATCTGAACTTGAACAATTTGATTGGGAGAAGGTGATACAAAAAGAAGGTATGGTTGATAAACGTGTAGCGAACCTATTCGCTGGAAACCCTATGGGTTTTCCAGTAGATAAATGGCCTAAGGACATACATTGCTCATATGCACGATGGGATCGGGATGGCGTTTCAGTTAGGTGGAGAGAAAAGGTTAGTGACATATCAAGTTGGCACCTCCTTAAGGATAAAGTTGATAATCTATGTAATAATTTAACAATTAGGCTTGTTTTTTGGTTTGATATGTATTGAACATATAGGGCAAACTATGAAAGAATTCCTGACGCTGTGAGGGAAACATGGGCAGGTATTGGTAAGTTGCTAACATAACAGCGAAAATGAGTTGTAAAATATGAATCACGAGCGACGTATATGCCACGACTGCCGAGGATGATTGTAACGGGTGAGACGGCTGTATATCATGTTATATCAAGGCCGGCGCTGGATGGTTTGCCGATTAAGAGTGACGATAAAGACTTTCTGTTTGCCCTTGTGGAGCGGCTTAGCAAGATATATTTTACTGAGGTTATCGGTCTTACCGTTATGTCGAATCATTTTCACCTCCTTTGCAGGATGGTGCCGGAAGATCGGTTTTCGGACGGGGATATTACAAAACGTTTTAAGCTGTATTACAGTCGTGAAGAGGATGTGCGGGAGCTTGCGGCTGGTCAGATTCCGTCATTCAGGGCGAAGGGGCCGTCTTTCCGAGTTTGTGAAAAAGATTAAACAGGGGTTTACCCGGTATTATAATAAAAAGAATAACCGGAAAGGTTTTTTCTGGGGAGACCGGTTTAAGAGTATTCTTGTGTAGAATGGTGAAAAACTTGTAAATTGTCTGGCTTATATTGACCTTAATTCTGTTCGGGCCGGAATGGTTGAGAAACCCGAACAGTATAGATGGCGCTCCCTTGGTTACCATGTACAGACTGAGAACCGGGATGATTTTTTTTCTGGTGATTTTGGTTTTGAGGCTTTTGAGATGTTCGATTTTAAAGAGCGGATGGAGCGGTACCGGCGATATGTTTATGAGGCCGGAGCCCTTGAATCAAAAAAGGGTAAATCCATTGATGCGGGTATTCTGAAAAAAGAAAAAGCAAAGGGCTTTCAGCTTACAAAAAAAGATCGGTTTTTATATAAAACAAGGTGTGTCACTGATTTCGGCATTATTGGCAGCAGGGCCTTTGTTCTTGAGAATTTTGAACGATTCGGGGAGTTACTGGGCGTTAAAAATGATCGGAAGCCCAAACGTATTAAGGGACTTGATGGTATATACTCAATGCGGCGTCTGGAATGACCTGATGATGTTTGTGTCCGGAGAACTTTCGGGTACACCTGATTTCTGAACCGGGTCGGGACATATAGGGGCAGCCCAATTATATAAAGTTATAAATATCAGAATAGTTTGAAGGTTTTTGATCAAAAGGAAGCACACATATTTTTTAAGAAAAAATTAAAACAAACGCCTGAGATAGCATAAAAATTACAATCATGTTGTCTTTTTGTATTTATCAATGTCCTGTATTATGAGTCGTTTTAATAATGACACGTTGGGTCTCCTAAAATAGAATACTGGAGCATTTCATTTGCGACCAGGCCCTGGATGGTAAAATAGTTTTTCTCAGCAAAGGGAATTGAGTTCATAATGTTTTTTATTTCAGGATCTTCATTGGAGAGCTGATACAATGATTTTGATTTGATGATAGAAAAGTAACGATAGATATGCATCATCAATTCGCCATAGTCAGAGCTGTCGGAAAGAGTTAAGGAATGAATAAGCGCTTTCACCATAAGGTAATTTGTAACAGGATTTGTCGGGCCTGATGAAGCAGCAACAGTAATCGGCCCGGTATCGTGATTTAGAAAACGCTCACTTAACGAAAACCTGTGCCCGGACCGATTGAACGCTCCTGAGCCACATCCGATTAAGATTAGCATGCCAGATGGGGCGGAGGACTGTATTGCTTTGACATCGGTTGACGAAAAAAATACCTGCTTATCCCCGATTTTGTTTAAGACGACACTCTCTGCTGAGCCATGTGAAACAATCAGTGATAAAAAATGGGGAACACCCATCTCTTTTAAAAATAATTCCGGCTCAATCATTGGATTTGACGGGTTGTTTATAGGTTTATATGTATAGGGCCCGGGAAGAAATGGTACGATTTTTTCAGCAATGGTATGAATGCTTTTTGAATATCCGTCAGCCCCAATCCAGTAGACAACTTTATTCCAATCAGGCGTTTTTTGAACAGTGGAATATGATTTTATTTTAGTGATATACGATTCCAGATCAATTAGAGATCTTACCGGAATTCGCCCAACAGGAATATCCGGTATGGCGTCCTTATCGATATCCCCATATATCGTATCAGAGGCATACACAGCTTCAGAATAGGTGTTTATCGATTTGACCGGGCATGCCGGTATTGACCAGGGTTCGGGTTTATAATTTTCTTCAAACGGCAATGCATCACCAACAATCAGTATGGTCGCATTCTTATATTTCCTGTCAGTATAAAATGAGTCGATATAGTCTTTAATTTCTTCATGTGACGGGGCATCTTCATATAGTTTAACGATAACAGAGTGCCCTTTTTTTGCTTTTTTGAAAGCATCGATTTTTTTAGAAAAAAAAGACCTCGATATGACTAAGATTTCTTTGGTTGTCTTCGAAATATTTGTTTCTTTATTCATTATTTCAGGGGGAAAATATACGGCTAAAATACTAAAACTAATAATTGTTATTGAAATTATTGTTGCGACTTTATGTTTGTTTCTCAGTATCAGAAGTGCAATGACCGACAGAAGAAAAAGAACAATGCATACTACCTGAAAAATTCGTAACCCCGGTATCAGTGAAATTCCTGAGTCGCAGCCTCTGAAAAACTCACTTATAAATCGATGCGTTGAAAGAAACATGACATAAAGGGGAAAGAGGTACCGACGTGCCTGTTTTTTTCTCCAAAGTGTTTGAAGAATTACAAAAGAAATCAATTCACCAGCCAGACTATAGGCAGGTGTCGGGTGAACAGTATGCCTTGCCTGCTGTGAGTAAACAGCCCACCATACATCCGTTTTTGCCCCATAACAACACCCGGCCATAATACAGCCAATTCGTGATATCCCATGGGCCAGCGCCATTGCCGGGGCGATTGATCCAATCGTTGACCAGAAAGGTTTTTTTAAGAGTTTAAGAGTAATAAAAAGGAGTATAAAAGCGCCCATCGGTGCCCCAAGCCATGTTCCTGTCCGTTGCCAGAAAGAGATTGCGCCAATTGGGTTCAGTTTAATAATGCCCGGAAGAAACAAGAGCACATATAAAACTCTGCCACCTAATAGCCCGCCATAAATTCCTAAGGTTACAGTGAACACAGACTTTGGGAATGACAACCCGTTTTTAGTAAGATTGTAAAGGGCTAAGGGGTAACAGATAATAAATCCTGTTACTCCCCAGAACAGGTAGCTCTGTGTTATTGCTATAAGGTATTCGAGCATTCTACGACCATATCTATTGCAGCATGAATCATTACGGAAAATCCAATGCTTTTGTTATAATGTGTAATACATCCAAAAATAATTCCAATAAAGAATACAGATGCCATGAAAAGTGCTTTATTTATGTTTCCGGGACCAAGAAAGCAATGGAAAATGCTATAGATAATACTTTGTAATATTATCCCTGAAGGTAATCCAAAAAAGCGTGTTGATGCGCTTAGAATAAACCCCCTGAAAACAATTTCTTCAGTGAATGCAGTTATAAATCCCTTTAAAATACAAATGAATAAAAACGTAGTCATTAAGGGTTTTGCGGGCGTTAAATAAAAAATGAAACCAAATGCAGCAACCCAGGAAGAGACTGAAAAAATATAAACATATTTGTTGAATCGTTTTAAACCAAAAAAATTCAAAGTGAATGGTTTAATGTTTAAATCCGAAACCGTTGGGCGGACAAAGGTGAGGTGACACAAAAAAAGGGGGATCAATACTGAGGCCGAAAAAGCCATGTGCCAGTAAAGAAGCCATACGTATGATGTTAGGTTGTCTGGATGGTTTAAAGGCCAGAACGCATATCCTTTTATCCTGAAAAAATGGAAACTTAAAAATCCTGATAAAAGAGCACCAATGTATAAATAGAGTGTTTTTTTATGAGTTGAACAATAGTAGTAAACGAAATAAGATGCTGCTATTGCTACAGATAATAAAAAACCGTAAATTCCTGAGACAATCCCGGTTGTTATGTAAATAAATAAAAAAGTTGATATAACAATGAAACTGAAATGAGAAATTATCACGTTAGACTGTCTGCCTGATAAAGTATTAAAAGCCATTTTTTTAAGAAAAAGGAGAAGACACTGATTTGTCTTCTCCTTTTGTTAAACCACCAATGGTTATATATAAGCTCCTACAGATTTGTGCTGTTTTTTTTCCGGCGATATGCTTTGTTTATGCCCCAGAGGCCAAGAAGAATCATTGCAGGAATAAGCGGCATAAATGCATTGCCTAACGACGATGTGTATGATCCTGATGCCATCATGTTTTCAGAAACAGGCGTTGCGCCACACATAAATTTGCTGATGCTGACATTTTGGCTCATGGAATGTGTTGCACCACTATTCTCCGTTACTGTCAAAGCAACTGTAAATGAACCATCAGCACCATATGAATGAGACGGATTCTGTTCGGTAGATGTACTGCCATCACCAAAAGTCCAGCTCCAGGCAGTTATTGTTCCTTTTTCACTTGCAGACATATCAGTGAAATTAACCGTTCTGTTATAAATTGAGTCTTTTTTATAGCTGAAATCGGCGATTGGATTGCTTAGATCAATACCAACAATCCGGAACGCTGCAATAATATCGTCAGTGTTATAGCCCAAATCTGTTGCACTGTCATAAACGGCTATTGCACCAGATGCGAATGTTGTATTTGGTGTCCAGTAACTCTGATTTGCTTTTACGAAAACGTCAAACGCTGTTTGTGTATCCCAGCCAGATGTTGTTGCGAGATTATAAAATGCTTTATTATAAATACCGCTGCTAAAATGAACATCAATGCCATCATAATAATCTGACATATGCCCGATTGACCTGCCGTCCTGAGTTGGATCTTCCATGTATCTTAGGGCACCATCACTTTTAATAATGTCATATCCTACAAGAAAGTCATTTGAACCTCTCATATAAAATTCAGCAGCTTCACCAGCCATATCAGAGAATGCTTCGTTGATTCCACCAGACTGGTTTTTGTATACAAGGCCCGAATTCTGTTCAGTAAAACCATGGCTGACTTCATGGGCAGATACATCTAAACTTACCAGGGGATAAAATTGTGAAGATCCATCACCAAATGTCATCGCCTGTCCGTCCCAGAATGCATTCTCATAGTTGTTGCCATAATGAACCCTCATGATCAGTTTAGTTGTAAGAGGGGATGTGTTGTACCAGTCCTGATACATATTGAACACAACACCTCCGAAATAATGAGCATCATTTAAGGGTGAGAATGCGCCGTTAATTTCTTTTACAGTATTTTCAGGGCATGTAAACGTCCAGGGAGTGCTGTCTTTTGCTGTGCCATGGTTAAGGTTAACAGTCGTAACCATATCATTATCCATTGAACATTCATCGCCATTTGAGGTTACGTCAATGGCGTTATAATCTGTTCCATAGTTGTATTTGCCAATCTTCATATTCCCACCGGGGCCGGTTGCCTCATCATGCGTTAACCCTTCATATTGAAGAAGGATTGATGTGTCATCAAAGGCATCGATAATATAGAACGGTCGTGTCGGATTTCCACCTTCAGGAGTGTCAGCAAAAAAAGAAACTTCATAAGCGACTTTGGCAACGCTTTCATCGTTGATAAATATGACCAGCGTCGTTTTTTCATTTGAGTAGTCCCAGTCCGTTATTGAAGCATTATTCGTCTCAAAAAGTTGTTTTACTGCGGAGAATGCTTCGTTTTTACTTTTGATCGTCAGGAGATTGATCTCTGAAAGATCATCAATCATTTTTGAAATAATCGTTCCGTGAAACCCAACGATCGTTCCATTGTCTTGTTTGCTGATGATAACATGCTCTCCCCATACCGGGATACCTTTATAGGTTTGAGCATACCGGATATGTTCAATATCATTTTGGTCTTTGACTGCTTTAATTAAAGAAAGGTCTTCATCACTGCCTAAGCCCAGTGTTGCGTTCAAATTCATTGCAAATGTACTTGCATTGGTTTTGAACGACTTCGAATAAGACCGAAGGTCAACACGTTCTGCAGAAATCGCAGAACTTACGAAAAAAAAGATCACTGCTGTTACACTAAAAAGCTGTTTTAACGATTTACTACATTTCATTTTAACTAAACCCCTAAATTAATAAACATTGATAGAAAACAGATAAACGTAACCAATCACTACAAAAATAATTTTTTAAATAAAGCCATACAGGGTAATCGCCCATGTGACTGAATCAGGCGGTGGAAATAGAATTGTAGATTCATAATGTACAGGGCGTGCAAATAGATCAAAGGTGTCTATAAGAGTAAATTAATTTCTTGTCAAGTGTATTTTACCATAATGCGAATTATATAATATAGGCAGCACACAAGGTACATATGGTTTATCTTAAAAAGTATTTTCTGAACATTGATAAATTGAATTGTAGTCAATTTTAGAGCGTGTTATGGATAGCAGGTTTTAGCTGAAGAAGCGAAGTGCAACACTGAATCAGTTCTATATGTGATTGGTAATGGCACAATTTTTGTGATAGTTTTATTTATCAGCAAAACAAGAAAAAAAGCCATCTGGTGCTGAGCGGGTCGAATAGTCAAAGAGTGGGGTATGATATGGATATATGGATTGTTTCGATTATTTTAATTATTGCTGTATATTTTCTGATCATGGAGAAAATCTCCGTTGATCTGACTTCTATTGGTATTATCGTGTTGCTGGTGGTTTTCAGGATTTTGACGCCTAAGGAAGCGGTCATGGGTTTTGCAAATCCTGCAGTAATCACTATTGGCGCAATGTTTATTGTCTCCAAGGGAATGATGAGGACGGGGGGGGTTGAGTTTATCGGCCGGCAGATCATACGGCTGGCCCGCGGGAATTATACGATTGCTTTAACGGTTGTTTTATTTACTGTTGCGGTTGCCTCTGCTTTTATCAATAACACGCCGATTGTCATCCTGTTTATTCCGGTGGTGATGACTTTATGCTGTGAATACGATCTAAGTCCGGCGAAATTTCTTATCCCGATCTCATATGCATCGATTCTTGCCGGAACCTGTACGTTGATTGGCACGTCAACCAATATTATTGTCAGCGATCTGAGTTTTGATTCTGGCTTTGGCGCATTGTCCATGTTTGAGCTTGCTTATATTGGTGTGCCTATTGCGATTATTGGTATTATCTTTCTTATAATAGCGACACCCAGGGTATTGCCTTCACTTGCAAATCCAGTATGTCACCTCAAAAACAGTGACCATCGTCAATATCTGGCAGAGTTGAAGATACCCCTTAGAAGCAAACTGATTGGCCGAAACCCTGCGAATGTGTTTAAAAAAAGGTACCCTGGAACGGAGACACTGGAGCTGATAAGGCTATCCCGAATCTATCACCCTGAACGGGATGAGATGACTATTGCCGGTGATGATATTCTATTGGTAAAAGTCGCGCTAAATGATCTGGTCGAAATTCTGCATAATGAAGAGGTTGAGTTGCCAGCTTCCAAAAAAGACCTGTTGCTTGGTGCTCAGAAAGATGCCCCGATTATTGTTGAGTTAGTCATTTCTCCCCACTCTGCTTTAAGGGGCCAGGAGTTGTTAAAAACCCCGCTTGCAAAAGACCCTGAGGTTAATATTATTGCTGTTCAACGGAAGAATTTCCATATATCCGAGCATCAGGTTCATGATGTCATTCTGCAAACCGGCGACACACTGCTGGTCTGGTGTCATGAAAGCAAGCTTAAATCAATACGGACCGAAACAGATTATCTTGTAATTGAGGATGTCTATGAAGAGTTAATCCATAAGCGGAAGGCCATATGGTCAGTGATGAATTTTATCGGGATGATCGGGACAGCAACGCTTGGTATAGCCGATATTATGACCTGTGCGCTGACAGCCGCTTTTTTGATGATTGTAACGGGTTGTCTGCAGATGCGTGTCGCCTATAAATCGCTTCAGGGTGATGTTTTACTCCTGATTGCCGGTACGATTGCGCTGGGTGCTGCCATGGAGAAAACAGGTGCGAGCCAACTCTACGCGGGTGCTTTTATAAGCATTTTTTCCGACTGTTCACCTGTCATTGTGTTGGGTGCTATTATTCTTTTAACAAGTGTGAGTACGCATATTTTAAGCAATAATGCCACAGCAGTTCTTCTACTGCCGATTGCAATATCAACGGCTCTGGCCATTGGTGCTGATCCCAAGCCATTTATTATCGGTATCTGTTTTGGCGCAAGTGCCTGCTTTGCATCGCCTATGGGTTACCAGACCAACCTGATGGTTTACGGTCCGGGAGGGTATCGGTTTGTTGATTATTTAAAACTTGGCATTCCTTTAAATATTCTTGTTATCGTAGGAGCAACTATCTTTATTCCAATGATCTGGCCATTTTAGGTCCGAAAACATCAGCCGTATATTTAGATGAGCTGGTATTTTTCGGCGTATGACACAGCCTCACCGCGTCTACGGGCATCGAGCTTTGCAAAAATACGGCTTGCGTACCATCTGACTGTATTGACTGAGATAAAGAGTTTATTTGAAATATCTTTATTTGAACAACCATCTTTCATGAGCTTAAGGATTTCTATTTCACGGTCATTAAAACGCTCTTTGAATTCATTGATGATTACTATTATGTCTTTACTTTTCCCTGACTCAGGTGAACTGCTTTTTTTTAGATAAGGCGTTAGATAATCAGGCAGTATTCTCTGCTTTTCACATGACCTGAAAAGCTCAATCATGGGTTGTCCCTCGTCGATATAAAGCCGGGTGTGCCCCTCCGGGCTTGATATTTTGAACGCTTTTTTAAGGGTGTCGACCGCATTCTCAATGTCATTCGCAGCATAGTATGCAGTTGCTTTCAGGATGTAGCACTCCAGCAGCCTTGCAAATCGATTTGCAAGGAGATCTTCTTTAATCATAAAATCAGTTATTTCATGTACCCTTGATATCTCCTTTTTGAGGATACACAGCCGGCAATAAGTCAGGAACTGGTGGTACTGGTAAAATGGAATTTCTTTTGCTGAAAAGTCTGCGGTTCCGTTTAAAAAATTTTCTGCGGCTTCAATATTTCCTTTAAAAATCTCAATCCGTGCTTTGTAAGCCATGGTCATAAAGGCGCCCCATGCGGAACCTGCCTGAGCAGCTTTCAGAGAACGATTAATCATTTTTTTTGATTCAGTGAAATTTTTATCAGCAGCCAGCACCCTCGCATATTCGAGGTTACCGAGGAAAATCAGCTCAATATATTCGTTCTTTCTGGCAAGATTCAGCCCATTTCTGCATGCTTTCAATGCCGCTTCGATATCATTTTTTTCTCTTAATATATTTGCTTTTTGTATATAGAGGTAGCCGTACTCAGCCGGAAGGTTTTCACCGTATTTTTTCCGGCTCGTTTCCAGGGTGGCACATATAAGTTTATAAGGTGCTGCTAATTGTCCCATCCCGACCATAATATCAGCATAGTTTATGGTGCCTAAGACAGGCGGGTTTTTGTCATCTTCATTATGCTTTAACTGGTTATAAGCGGACAGGATATCACCACTGTATCGATAGGCAAGCCCAAGAATTAATTCGCCCATTTCAATTGCTGCTTTATGCCCGGCCGGTAAAAGTATCAGAGCCTGTTTTGTGATTTCAATACATTTTGCAAACTCACCTGTCTGATAAAAACACTGATATCCTTCTATCAGGGCTCTGTATCCTTTAACTGAAAGGTTGTCATCAAAATGCGTCTGATACAGTAATTCCATCGCGCTAAAATCACCGGAAAGCGCATCAAGCATTACTTTGTAACAGCATAAATCGGGTGCATTATTTACATCGGTTTCCGGTAGTTGTTTTATCATATTTGCCAGGATGAAGCCCCCGGAGTCAGTAAATAATTCGGATGCTTTTTCTGATAAAAATTCCGAGGCTTTCCTGTAGTCTTCGGCATTTATACAATGGTTGAAAGCGTCATTGTCAAAGCCGTTTTCTTTAAACCAGATAAAGGCTTTTTCATGATAGGATTTGATCATACCGGGGGATTGTCCGGTGAGATTCTTTAATAAAAATTCCCTGAAAAGATGGTGGTATCGGTACCAGCTTTTATGGTTATCCAGGGGGACAATAAACAGATTATTTTGAACAATTTCATCAAGTATGGATCCGCTGTTTTTATTATCAGTCAGGGTGACGCAAAGGTCTGAACAGAATCTTTCAGGGACTGATGATATTAACATAAAATCTCTTGTTTCATCATCAAGGCCCGAGAGGACTTCTTCGATAAGATAATCTATTATGTATCTGTGGCTCCCGGTAAAATCGTTAATAAATGTATCAATATTTTCATTGTCGCGAATAGAAAGGACAGCCAGTGCAAGGCCCGCAGCCCAGCCCTCTGTTTTTTTATTGAGGGAGCGAATAACATCCGGCCCGAGGTTAAGTCTATGGATTGAATTCAGCATGCTTCCGGCGTCTTCAGTATTAAAACGGAGCTGAGACGCGTTTATCTCTGTCAGCCTGCCGGAAAGCCGGAGTTTGGAAAGCGGTATCTGTGGTTTTTCTCTGCCGGCGATTATGATTCGTACATTTGAGGGCAGGTGGTCAATGAAAAATTCCAGGCTGTTGTGGATATTGGTATCGGTGATGATGTGGTAATCATCCAGCACAAGTGAAAAGTTGGCCTTGCTCTCAGTCAGTTCATTTATGAGGCCAATAAGTATATTTTCAATTGAGATGTCTGACGTATTAATCAGTTCAATCGCTTTATTGCCACAATTATCAGCAACAGAAGAAATTGCCGTTATTATATAGCACCAGAAGACTGCCGGGATATCTTCGCTTTTTTCCAGTGAAACCCATGCGATGCGAGAGGGTGAGCGTTCAGCCCATTCACTGAGAAGGGTTGTTTTTCCAAAACCGGCAGGTGCTGCAACCGTTATTATGGATTCAGACGCATCAATAAGACCACTGATCTTTTTTCGCGAAAGGGTTTTATCGGGTTTGAACTCAGGAATATGAAATTTTGTTTTCAGAAGCTGCATAATTATCTCAAAGGAACCTGTCAGAATTGTCAAAAATAATGAAATACTATTGCTTCATAGGTTATTCCACGAGTCCTTTCAAGTAATTTTCTTTGATTTAAATATCAGGTATGCGAAACCCGATAAGTGTAATGTCATCGACACGTTTACGGTCATGTCTGAATTTTTTGTGGATGTCTTCAAAGAAAGTGAGCTGCTGGTTAAAAGGAAGGGCACTGGCACTGTTAATTGTTTCCCTTAGACGTTTAGAACCGAACCGTTTACCGTTTGTATCCGGCTGATCCGGATAACCGTCAGTAAACATGTAAAAATTCATATCGGATGAAATGGATATGGTATGATTTGTAAACGAGGTGTCTCTTCGCGGGTTTGAAACATAGCCAATACTTTTTCTGTCCCCTTTTAGTGTTATAATTTTATTATTTTGGGCAATGATTAAAGGATTTCTTGCGCCTGCAAAAATCATTTCTTTACGGTCCGGAAAGATTATGCAAATGGAAATATCAAGGCCATCGTCTGAGACGGCTGAACCGGAATCCTGCTTTAAGGCCTTTTTAATACCGGCATCAAGGCGCGTTAAAATTTCAGCAGGATCGTGGCAGTGATCCCCTCTGACTATTTTTTTTAATTCAGATGTCGACATAATGGTTAAAAAAGCACCGGGAACACCGTGGCCGGTACAGTCGGCAACGGCAATAATATATCCCCCGTCGATTTGATCGATATAATAGAAATCGCCGCCGACGAGATCTCGTGGCGTCCACAAAATAAATATATCAGATGTGAGTTTTTTAAAGGTTTCCAATGGTGGAAGCATTGCAGACTGGAGTATCCCTGCGTATCTCAGGCTGCTGATAATCTGAACATTGATAGATTCTGTTTTTTCAAGTGATGCGTTCAACGCTTCTGTTCTGTCTTTAACCCGTTGTTCCAGTTCATTGTTGATTTTAATAATTTCATTTTCAGCTTTTTTTCTGTCTGTTATATTTCTGGCTGAGCCAATGATGGCAATAGCGATATCGTTTTCGTCCCGCATGAAGTTTAGGACTGTTTCTATAAATATTGTTGTACCGTCCTTTTTTATCGCTTCATATTCAAGTTGTCGGGGCCCCCGTTTCTCCCGGTCGACGTTTTTTTCAAGTGATATTTCTTCATCAAGCATTGTTAGCGCATTGTTCATAACGCCTTTGGGTAGGAGCGATTCAAGGGTCAGGGCCGTGAATTCTTCCGGTGTGTATCCGTATAAATACTCAACAGAAGGACTTGCATAAGTGAAGTTCATAGTCTGGAAATCAAAGACATAGATAACATCTTGAATATTATCAGCAATCATTCGATATTTCTTTTCGGATTCAATCATTGCCTGACGGGCAAGTTCACGTTTTATCACCAGTTGATTGAATGAGTCGGCAATGGCAATAAGAAAAAACAGTGCATGGAGTGCAGAACCGGCGATAAAGCAGTTTTCTGTGTAAAAATTACTTG
>JQIA01000719.1_pt1 | contig 17330 bp, 17 predicted proteins | sample 811431 | NCBI WGS metagenome assembly JQIA01 (sample SAMN02998118, study PRJNA258478) | marine sediment metagenome | biome: marine; feature: seafloor; material: sediment; isolation source: oil-polluted sediment collected from 3 locations (0.5 km, 0.7 km and 0.9 km)... | place: USA: Gulf of Mexico ...
GATAGGCTAATCACAGACAATTGGAGTGTTGTTAATGGCTCGCGTCACCGTTGAAGATTGCGTTCAAAGAATTCCTAACCGGTTTGAACTGGTTTTGTTGGCTGCCCGTCGTGCACGGGCTATAGCCGCTGGATCAATGTTGACAATTGATCGCGATAACGACAAAAATCCTGTCGTTTCATTGCGTGAGATTGGCGAAAACACCATCGACCTTGGTGAATTGAAAAACAACTTGATCGGTGGTTTGCAGCGCCGAGTTGAAGTTGATGAGCCAGAAGAAGACAACATGGCAGCGCTCATGAGCTCAAGCACAGAGTGGGCCGGTGTTGTTCAAGAGGAAGAACCAGCAGAAACGTTCACTGCCAGCGAAGTTGGCGCAAGTGAAGCTGCAGCCCCTGCGGCTGATGCTCCCGAAGCTGCTGCGGCCCCTTCAGAAGATCCTTTCGCTTAAAACTCTTAATGCGTTTTAAAATCGGGGCACACTGGCGCTTTTAATGTGCTGGTGTCCCCATTTTTGTATATACTAGACTGGCAACCTATTAGGAGCCTGGCCTCGGATCATTGAATGTTACGACAAGTCGAACTTGTAGAACGCGTATTAAGTTATGACCCTCACGCTGATGAGGATCTGTTAAATCGCGCATATGTTTTTACTATTAAAACACACGGCAGCCAGGTTCGAGCTTCCGGAGACCCCTATTTTTCACATCCCATTGAAGTTGCCGGTATCTTAACTGAGCTTAAGCTCGATACAGCAACGATTATCACTGCCTTGCTGCACGATACCATTGAAGATACTGTTGCGAGTAAGGATGAAATAGAACTGAATTTCGGCCCTGAAATTGCGGTTCTTGTGGATGGCGTTACCAAACTCTCACAGCTTGAACTGCAATCAGACCGCACCAAACAAGCTGAGAATTTCTCAAAATTACTATTGGCGATGTCCAACGACATTCGGGTTCTCTTGGTGAAGCTGGCCGACCGCTTGCACAATATGCGCACGCTCCATTTCATTGATAAGCCTGAAAAACGCAAACGCATTGCAACTGAAACCATGGAAATCTATGCACCGCTTGCCGAGCGTATTGGTATCCAAAGTTTCCGTGATGAACTGGAAGACTTAGCCTTTGTCGAACTGAACGGTGAGGCGCGTAAATCGATCTTGCGGCGGTTGGAATATTTACGAGCAGAAGGTGAAGATATTGTCTCCAAGATCGTCGGCGGCCTGACGGACGAACTTGCTGCAAGTGGTTTAGACGTTGAAGTTTCGGGTCGGGAAAAACGGCCTTATTCTATCTGGCGCAAGATGGAACAGAAAAACGTCACCTTTGAACAACTGTCCGATATTATTGCGTTTAGGGTAGTCGTTGCAGACGTAGAGCAGTGCTATCACGTGCTGGGTAACCTGCATGCGAAGTATTCAATGGTTCCAGGTCGTTTTAAAGATTACATTTCGACGCCAAAACGAAACAATTACAAATCACTTCATACAACCATCATTGGTCCCGAACGTCAGCGCATTGAGGTTCAGATCAAGACCGTTGAAATGCATGAAACCAACGAATTTGGTGTGGCGGCTCATTGGCAATATAAACAACAGATCGGCGCACCTCTTAGCGATAGCCAACAATATCGATGGCTTCGGGAATTGCTGGAAATACTGGAAGACGCCTCCGATCCTGATGAATTTCTTGAGCATACAAAACTCAATATGTATCAAGATCAGGTGTTCTGTTTTTCTCCAAAAGGCGATTTGATTTCATTGCCCGCCGGTAGCAGCCCCGTCGATTTTGCCTATGCGGTTCATACGCGAGTTGGAGACACATGCGTCGGCTCGAAAGTGAACGGCCGAATGGCGCCGCTTCGCACGGTGTTGAAAAATGGCGACCAAATCGAAATTCTGCGCTCAAAAAACCAAACACCATCACCCACGTGGGAGAATTTTGTTGTTAGCGGAAAAGCACGATCTGCCATACGCCGATTTATTCGTCAGCAGCAACGCGATCAGTATATAGAACTTGGCAAGTCCATAGCGGAAAAAACCTTCCGTATGCACGGTAAGGCATTCGCTGAAAAAGCGTTGTCTCCGGTCATCAAGGTTTGGGATTTGGAAAATGTGGATGATGTCTATTATTCACTTGGTGACGGTACTTATACAGGACGTAAACTCCTTGAAATAGTATTTCCGGGAGAGAAAACCAAAACTGATAAAGACAACGTTGTCCCTATCAGTAAATCTAAATCTGCCGGGAAGAAAAAACACGATCACGCCATTCCCATACGAGGTCTTATTCCCGGTATGGCAATGCATTTTGCCGGTTGTTGCCATCCTTTACCCGGCGACCGAATTGTTGGTATTGTCACCACAGGGCGCGGAGTGACGATCCACACCATCGATTGTGATACGTTGGAACAGTTTGCAGAAGTTCCTGAACGCTGGCTTGATGTTTCGTGGGATACCAATACACAAGAAGCCAATATGCAGGTGGGCCGTATTAGCGTCGTCATGGCCAACGAGCCGGGTGCTTTGTCGAGCATTACATCGACCATTGCGGCCAATAACGGCAACATAAATAATCTGGTGATTTCAAATCGAAGTCAGGATTTTTTCGAAATGCGTGTTGATATTGAAGTGCGTGATGTTAAACATTTGACCAATATAATTGCCGCCTTGCGCGCAGACCCTGTAATCAGTTCCGTTGAACGAGCAAGTGGATAAGAAAGAATTTTTGTGATGACACCCGATGAAATTTTAACCCATTTCCGTGAAACAGATGCTCTTCTTGAAGGTCATTTTTTACTGAGTTCAGGCCTGCATTCCAGCAGGTATCTTCAATGCGCTAAGGTTTTGATGCACCCTGAACGGTCGGCTCTTTTGTGCAGAACGCTTGCGGATAAAGTTATCGCGGCCCTCGGCGACGGGACTGTCGACATTGTTGTCGCACCGGCAATGGGCGGTGTTGTGGTTGGATATGAAATGGCTCGTCAGCTAGGCGTACCGGGTATGTTCACAGAACGCGTTGAGGGAGAGTTTGCTTTCCGCCGCGGCTTTGAATTGCCAAAGGGCGCGCGGGTGATTATGTCTGAAGATATAGTGACAACGGGCAAGTCGAGCCGGGAATGTATTGACGTTATTAATCGGGCAGGCGGGGAAGTTGTTGGCGCCACATGCCTGATCGATCGCTCTAACGGTACTGCAGATGTAGGCGTACCATTGTTTTCTTTGATGCAAATGGACGTAAAGGTTTATGCAGAAGATGATCTGCCACCAGAGCTTGCCGCCATTCCTGCAATAAAACCGGGTAGTCGAAATTTAAAATAGAAAAGTGATCCTGGATGTTTCAACGTAGAGAAAAGCCCGGCATACTTCGCAGGGTGGTGGATTTTTTCTGGCCTTCAATCGGTTTCGGGCGATCAACTCGATACCTTGGATACCGGCTGGCTCGGCTTCCAGGAACTCCTTATTCTCTGGCCGGCGGCTTTGCGTTTGGTGCAGCTGTATCCTTTATGCCGTTCGTTGGATTTCATTTTATTCTGGGCGGTTTGCTTGCGTGGGCTTTCAGGGCGAACATCCTAGCATCTGCCATTGGAACCGCCGTTGGAAACCCGTGGACGTTTCCCTTTATCTGGACCGCAACCTATCACTTGGGTTATTGGATGCTTGGTTTGAAGGAAAACGATAACGGTGCATTTTCTGCAGGCACCATGGAGACATTTTTCCATAATCTCATTGAAAATGGCTGGCAAAGTGTTGCCGATGTGTTTTCGACTGTTATTTTCCCTATGTTAATTGGCTCGTTACCAATATTTCTTCTGGTTTGGGTGATTTTTTTCTATCCCCTGAACATTCTTATCCGTAGATTTCATATGAAGAGAGCCGATGCTTTACTTGCAGCCCGTTACGCAAATTCAGCACAAGCGGCATCATTAGATTTTGAAGCGTTTAAAAACGAGGACGCGGAATGAAACATTTGCGACTTGGTGTGAATATCGATCATGTAGCGACCATCCGGAACGCTCGGGGTGGGGTGCATCCTGATCCCTTGCGGGCAGCCCAAATGGCTGAAGCTGCAGGTGCTGATGGTATTACTGCACATTTGCGAGAAGATCGCCGGCACATTGCAGATAAAGATATTGAACTGCTTGCGGAAAACCTGACCATCCCCCTTAATTTTGAGATGGCAGCAACCGATGAGATGCTTGACATCGCGTTGAAACATTCACCGCATGCAGCCTGCTTGGTGCCAGAAAAACGTGAAGAGCGGACAACCGAAGGTGGCTTGGATGCCGCTGGCGGTCATAACATGCTGAAAAGTTATATTGATGCGCTTCGGGGTAATGATATTCGGGTGTCATTATTTATTGAACCCGATTTGAAGCAAATGGAGGCGGCCAAGCGGTTGGGCGCTGATATTGTTGAACTCCATGTGGGGCCATATTGTGACGTTGTAAGCGGAGATCTTCGCCAGAGAGAATTGGATCGGATTTTAGCGGCCGCTGCCGTCGCTGATGAGTATGGATTAGAATGCCATGCGGGACATGGACTGACTTATGATACAGTTGCGCCAATTGCGAAGATTCCCAATATTGTGGAGCTGAATATCGGGCATTTCCTTATTGGGGAAGCTATTTTCGTTGGTCTTGATACGGCTATACGGGAAATGCGAGACCTTATGGACAAGGCGCGGGCAGAGCTTGCATAATGATAATTGGACTGGGAAACGACATTATTGATATCAGACGGATTGAAAAAACCGTTGTGAGATTTGGTGATCGTTTTATCCAACGAATTTACACAGATATTGAAATTAAAAAATCTGATCGTAGATTAAATAGAATAGAATCCTATGCCAAACGCTATGCGGCAAAAGAAGCTTGCTCAAAGGCGCTTGGAACTGGGTTTCGAAAAGGTGTTTTCTGGAAGGACATGGGGGTGGTAAATCTCCCCTCTGGTCGGCCAACAATGAAATTGACAGGCGGCGCGTTAAAGCAGCTTCAATCTATTACCCCAGAGGGAATGGAAGCTGTTATTCATTTGACCATTACTGATGAGCCTCCGCAAGCGCAGGCAATTGTAATGATCGAAGCTTATGAGATTAAATGATTTGAATTTGTTATTAAACGGCATCAAAACTGTTAAAGTGTGCGTTTAAGTAGGATAGTTAGGCTATTGAATATGCAAGAAAAAGTGGCGAAAAAAGAAGAAGGATGGTTCGGTGAAACTGCGCGGACTGTTGTCTACGCGGTATTGATTGCCGTGGTTATTCGAACTTTTGCGTTTGAACCGTTTAAAATCCCATCTGAATCTATGCTGCCCACTTTGAAAATTGGCGACTATCTTTTTGTTTCCAAATATTCATACGGCTACAGCAGGCATTCTTTCCCCTTTAGTGCGGGACCGTTCACTGGTCGGATTTTAGGATCTGTGCCTGAACGTGGTGATGTTGCTGTGTTCAAAAAACCAGTTGGTGATCCCATCGATTACATTAAACGGATTGTCGGCCTGCCAGGTGACAAGCTGCAAATGAAAGATGGCGTTTTATATATCAACGGGGAGCAAGTCAAAAAAGAACGCATTGAAGATTATGTAGACCGCGACCCATATGGAAATGTTCGCCGCGTCGCCCAGTACCGGGAGACTTTCCCCGGCGGTAAAAGCTACACTACGCTTGATATGGTGAAAATCGGTTCTGCTGATAATACGGACGTCTACACAGTTCCAGAAGGCCATGTGTTTGGTATGGGCGATAATCGGGACAATTCCACTGATAGCCGTTTCTTGACCCAAGTTGGCTATATTCCTCTTGAAAATCTTGTGGGGCGGGCGGAAATTCTGTTCTTCTCAATTGAAGGTGATGTGGCTATGTGGGAGATCTGGAAATTACCATTTGCGGCCCGCTGGGACCGCCTTTTCACATTATTGTCCTAAGATGACTAATTTACCGGACTTAGAGCCTCTCATGCAGGAGCTTGGACATATGTTCAAGGACAAGGATCTGTTGATTGAGGCTTTAACGCATTCGTCTTTGGTGAAGGGAAGCCACAAAGCCAATCGCGCATTCTCAAAGGACTATGATCGCCTTGAGTTTCTGGGCGATCGGGTTTTGGGAATGGTTATCTCAGAAGAATTATACCGACGATACAAAACAGCTGAAGCAGGCCAACTGTCGCGCAGATACAATGCACAAGTCCAAAAGAAGACGCTTGCCGATGTCGGAATGAACATGGGATTACCGGCTTTTATTCAGATAGCGCCTGACTTGCGAGCCTCTGGCGGTGCAGAAAATCCAGCAATTCTTGAAGATTGTGTGGAAGCAATGATTGCAGCGCTCTATCTAGATGGTGGTATGGGTGCTGCAAAGCATTTTATTGAGAAACATTGGTGGCCCCGATTTGGCGCTGAAAACGCAGCCCATAGAGACCCAAAATCAGCTTTGCAGGAATGGGCCGCAAAAAAAGGACGAAAACCACCTGTTTATACCGTCCTCAAGCATACTGGACCCGATCACAATCGGGAATTTACAATTCAAGTGAGCGTTGATAAATGTACGCCCACAGTTGCTATTGCAGCCTCAAAAAGGGCAGCAGAGAAAATGGCAGCGGAAAAGATGCTGAAAGAGCAAGAAAATGGATAAAGAAATTAGTACCCCCGAAGTTACTAAATGTGGCTATGTCACGTTAATCGGCGCAACAAATGCCGGTAAATCAACTTTGCTAAACCAATTGGTTGGTGCAAAAATAGCTATCGTGACGCCGAAAGTCCAAACAACACGGGCACGAGTAACCGCTATTGCCATCGAAGATAATGCGCAGATCATTTTTGTAGATACACCGGGTATCTTCACGCCGTCACGCCGTCTTGAAACTGCAATGGTCAATGCCGCATGGGATGGGGCGAAAGATGCTGATATTCTTGCCATGGTTATTGACGTGAAAAGAGGCATTTCAAAAGATGTAGAACGTATTCTCGAAGGCCTCGAAAAAACTGGAAAAAGAGCGCACCTTGTCTTGAATAAGATTGATTTAATCAAACGAGATAGTTTGCTTGGGTTGGCAAAGGAGTTGACCGATCGGGGCATGTTTGATGAAGTCTTTATGATTTCAGCACTCGACGGCGATGGCGTGGCCCACCTTCGTTCCAGCCTTGCAAAACAAATGCCTGAGGGACCATGGCTATTCCCGGAAGATCAACTGGCAATCGCACCAATGCGGAACTTGGCTGCGGAAATCACACGGGAAAAATTGTTCCTGCGCATGAATCAGGAGCTTCCGTACTCCTTAACGGTTGAAACTGAAAAATGGGAAGATCGCAAAGACGGATCTGTGAAAATTGATCAAGTTATTTATGTATCCCGCGAGAACCATAAACCAATGATTTTGGGTAAGGGCGGTCAAGCGATTAAGAAAATTGGCGAAATGGCCCGCGAAGAACTCGAAGAATCTCTCGGAACCCGCGTTCACTTGTTCCTTTTTGTGAAGGTTCGTGAAAAATGGCTGGATGATCCTGAACGATATCGGGAAATGGGATTAGATTTCCCAAAAAGCTGATTTTGATCGGTAAAACGGTAAACTAATAAAGCGATAGTACTTCGAAATGCTATCGCTTTTTTTGTGTAATAATTTTGTTGCTTCAATATTTAAAGCCATAAAAATTAGAAAAAAGTAATTTGAGAAATATTTTGTTAATGATTTCCCCCTCATCATAGACATCAAGCAAATGGATTTAAGAAACCATATTTGATTTTTTGTTTATATGTTTTGATGGAGGAGACGGTTGTGGCAGAGTTAGATAGAGAATATATCTCAAGTTTAAGCGCAAAAGCAGAGCACGGATCCCCAGATGATCAATATAGAGCAGGTTTAGTCTTTGCCCTTGGAGATGGTGTTCCCATTGATCTGGTAACAGCCCATAAGTGGCTAAATCTTGCCGCTATGAACGGCGTTATTGAAGCCCGTGAAAGTCGGGCTGAAATTTCACAAGATATGTCTAGCGAAGAAATCTCGGCGGCTCAAAAATTGGCTCGTCAGTGGTATCTATCCCACTAATATTCCTGAAAACGTCGTGAACTGACTGTGTTGATTAAGAGGCGATTTCCTCTGCATATTTCTCGGTTCTGTAGGCCGGGAATATTATGGTTACAGTGGTCCCCTCATTGGCTTTACTTTCCAATGACAAATTGGCTTCGTGGGCATCACTAAATCGTTTTACCAAGGTAAGGCCAAGGCCAGTTCCCTCGCATTGAAGGTTTTGCGCAATGCGGCTTCTTCTGAACGGCTGGTATATGTGGGGGAGGAACTCCTGTTCTATACCCACACCTTCATCCGTCACCTTCAATGATACTTGTCCATTTTGTTGGAGCCATTCAATCTCCACTCGACCACCATCATGGGAAAATTTAACGGCATTCCCAACGAGATTCACCAAAATTTGTTTAAGTTTGATGGGATCAGCCAGTAAAGACAGGTCTGCTGGTATTATTTTTGTTGAAACATTAATGTTACGTTCCATGGCCCGTGCCGCGATCATTGTCTGGCATGATTTAGTGATTTGGGCAATGTCTGTGGATGTTTCATCGAGTTGAATATCACCCGTCTCAATTTTTGCAAGATCAAGCAATTCATTTATTAGAGTTAGCAGATGCGATCCGGCATTGCCAACATCAGCTGAGTATTCTTGATACCTAACATCTGAATGTGAACCATAAACTTCTGCTGATAAAAGGGAGGAAAAGCCGATAATGGCATTTAGCGGGGTACGGAGTTCATGGCTCATGTTAGCTATAAATTCAGATTTCGCGCGATTAGCAAGTTCGGCGTTTTCTTTTGCTTGGATGAGAAGCTCTTCATTACGTTTTAAATCCGTAATATCGCTCTGAACTGATACAAATCCCCCTTTAGACAAGCGGCGATCTGTGGTCTTTAACCAACGTCCGTCCTTCATTTGGACGATGAAAGAGCCTTTCAGTTTTTTTCGGTATTCATTTTTACGTTTTAGGTATTCCTCGCCAGAGCCAAATTCATCACCGACAACGACATTATCAAGAACCATATCCAGCGCCCCGAGTTCACGGTAATGAACGCCGGCCTTAGTTTGTTCTTTGGAGTAACCGTATAGCTCGCGGAATTTATTGTTGCAGGTCGTTAAATACCCGTCTTTGTCGTAAATTACGAAAGCTTCGGAAATGTTATCGAGTGCATCTAAAAAGACGTCCTCTAACGCGTAAGACTCCAGCATGTCTATCCCCCCGAATAAATGTCGTTTGTAATGAGTTTCCTCAAAACCTTATAAACACTTACATTTATGCTGCCCTTAATATTAGTAAATATGTTATAGATAATATATTAATAGAAAGTTAATATCTTGTTTTCTGCGATTTACGACTGTAAATGAAACGACTTTTAGTTGCATGATTTGCGTATCCGGATTTGAATAATCTCCTTGAATTTCGGTAGTCGATTGAGGATTGAAAATAAAATACAGAAATTTGCGATTTTGGACGAATAAACACTTTGACTTGCCCAAAATATCTGCCATATTGCGCGCCGACGGAGAAGTGGCCGAGTGGCTGAAGGCGCGCCCCTGCTAAGGGTGTATACGTTCACGCGTATCGTGGGTTCGAATCCCACCTTCTCCGCCATTACACCTTCCCTAATAGTTTGTAGTTGTCCATATAAACCGCAGTTTTGTTGGGTTTGTTTGGAGTTTTTGTCTTAATACGGCCGCTTATATTAACCATAATTTATGTATCATTTGTGGGCAAGAATATGGCGCGCGGTATCAATCGACTTTCAGCACGTAAAGTTTCTAGGGTTTCCGGTCCAGGCAAATCTGCTGATGGTGGAGGCTTGAATCTTCAAGTCAGTGGTTCAGGTTCAAAATCCTGGATATCTCGTTTCATGCTCAATGGTAGAGCTAGAGAGAGGGGGCCATATCACACGATTACATTTGCGGGTGCTGGAGAAGCTGCTACTGAATGCCGCCGACAATTAGTACAAGCGTCCGGTTCGGAATTCTATTAATCGCCCTGCAGCTTATTCATGGTGCGACGGAGAGCTTGTCCGGCGGCCCGGGCCTTGTCTTTCTCGCGCGCGACCTTGGCCGCTTTATCCTTCACCATAGGATCGGAGGTTAGTTTTTGTACCGCGTAGCGGGAGATATGGCGCAGGAGGAAAGACATGGTGACACATTAGCAAATCGGCCCGAGTGGCGCAAGACCGGCGGTTAATACGCCAGCATCACAAATGTCAACAACGGGTAGGGTAGAGGTGTTCGCCAACCTTGCCGGGAACGTCTACTCTTGGGGGAGGCGAACACGCTAGCGACATGGTCAGAGAGTCCGCTTAGTGCCAGTTGCGGGTATTATCGTTGGTTTCTGAACCCATCTATTTTAGATGCTTAATGGTTTTAGGTCGCCAACGGTGCTGTGACATTGAAGTTGATCGAAGAATATGCTTTAATTTCAGCGCAACTCTTGTATGAGTGGTCAAATAAATCAACAGCATTAGAATAGGTTGATGGAACATGTCTGTCGCTCAAAAATTCGGAATGTTTCTTATTCCACTTCTTATTGTGACAGCGCCTTTAGCTGCAGAAAGCCGAACGCTAACACAAAACAATAAGATCATTCTTAGCGGCAGCAAAGCCATGAAAAATGGCTTTCTGGGTAGGTGGTTGACTCTTATTTATGAAGAGGCTTTTAACAGGCTTGGCTATGATTTGGAGTATGTTGGTTTTCCAGCTAAACGCGCTAGCATCCTGTCTAATGCGGGAAAAACAGACGGTGAGATAGCCCGTATCTCCAGTTATGGAGAGTCGCAACCCAATTTGATCCAAGTAAAGGAACCGAGTTTTTCCATCAGAGTTTCAGCATATTCAAAGCGCAAAGGATTGGTCCTTAACGGGTGGCAGAGCCTAAAGGGAAAAGACATAAATGTTGATTACTTACGGGGCATTAAACAGATTGAATCAAAACTCCATCAGTATGTAAAATCCGCTCGAATAACTCAGGTTAATAACAATGTCGTGGGCCTCAAGAGACTATTGTTGAAACGATCGGATGTCTTCATCGGTGGAGAGCGCAACATCGATGAAATCCTGAACACGGACAAGTCGTTTCAACAGAAAGAGGTATATAAAGCTGGTGTAATCGAAGAGGTTTTTCTCCATGCTTGGCTTCACAATAAGAATGCAGCCCTTGCACCTCGATTAAGCAGGGTATTGCAAGAAATGAAGGCTGAGGGGCTGGTGGCTAAGTTCAAAATACAGGCTAAATAATTGGGCTGACTAAGTTATTTTCGTATTAATTATGTGTCAGCGCACATGATCTGTAACGCTACTTTCCTTGGTTTAATACCCAAAGAGATGCATAAGGCAATGCTTTTGGTACAGGACTGGAAGTAAGTGTTTGAGGATGGAGCGGGAAGATCGGTGAGTTGTACTGTAACTTGGAGAGTTTATTTTTAGGACAGAGAGAAAATATTTCTTAGTCAGTAAATTCGAACTGATCTATTTCTTCGATTTTTTGATATTTTCTGTTGAAGCCATTACCGACTCTCGTGAACATGTTCGTTTTTGTTTGTAAAGCAACGCCAGTTTGAATGTCTATTATAGTGTATGCTGACATGATCAAATACAGCTTGTTCTCCAAAAATATTTTTCCTTCCCAGAAAGCGAGAATAGCGGATTTTTTCTTATAAACTGTTGTTCCAGCAACTTTTGAGGTTATTTTGATTTGGAGTTGTTTGCCCAAAGATCCATATAAGTTTGAAAATAAATCCTTAAATATGGAATCTAAATTTTGATACAAAGCGTCACCTGTTTTTAACTGGCTTTGATATTCTATACCAAACAAGGGGCGTAAAGTTTTTTCGACTAAAGCCAAATCTTTATTTGACGTTATGCCTTTGCCTGATTCCATGTTTGAGCTAAGGAAGTTACCAGTTAAAGTCCTGACTGAATTCCATATAATTACATCATTAGTCTCTTCTACAGGAGCTGACATACGCCATAAAACACCTCTATGATGCTTTTGGGTTTCTAAGGTAAATACGTTTATTTCTGTACTTTCATCCTCTCCAATCAGGTCGGAGCCATTTGATGAAACAGTTTTCGTCTTTTTCTTGTTCGTGAGTTTTCCATTACCAAATGCATTAAAGGAAATATTGATTGGCGTTGTAATCGGACTAATGTTTCCTGTGTATACAGGCCCGTTTACGTGCACGGGAAAGTTATCAAATATCTGGGAATTTTGTGTAGTTTGGCAACCTGAAATGACAAGGGCCATCAGGGGTAAGTAGAATTTTAAGCGGAAAATATGAAAAAGCATGTTTCTGGATCGCCTCTAGTAAGCTGAAACTCATTACGAGCCTATTGCTCCCAGCCAAGGCGGGCAACAACAAAGTTGTTTATGTAATTTTTTAATCAACCACAGCTAACAAAAAATGTTGTTATTATCTAAAATGATAATTTTAATAGTAACGGACCAATCTGAATAACTAACTAGATCGATAAATACCAATAAATGGCCCGTACCACTAAATGAAGTAGAAACAGCGCCATTTTGAAGTTCTAATGGCTTTATGAGAGGGCGAGTGTTGCTTTACTTGCAGCAATGAAAAGCTGTGTCTTCGCCCGTTCAATTAATTCTTGATCAAAACGACTAACCATTCCGAATACAGAAAATGACAGGATTGTTTTCCCGTCCTTATTCTTAACGGGCACCGCCACCGCAGCAATATCTTCCTCACGTTCACCTTGATTAAGTGCATAACCTTGAGAGCGGACAACACGGATTTCCTCACAAAGGGCGTCTATATCGGTCACTGTATTGGAATTAAAATTTTTGAGAGGGAGCTCCTTCAAAATCGCTCGGACTTCTTCATCGCTCATTGATGCAAGCCAAACTTTACCTTGTGCCGACGAATGCAGCTCTAGGACTTCACCGACACTGATGTTTACCGTAATTGGTCTATTGGCAATAGCCGCAGCGATACAGACTGCTCCGTCACGATTTAGGCGACACGCCATTACGGATTCACGTAATTCTGTGCTTATGTCTTCTATGACAGGTTGGACGATGGCGGCAAGCGGGTTGGTCAGTTCAGCAGTACGACCAAGTGCAACCATATGCAAGCCCAGTGAATAACGTCCCCGTTGACGGCTTACTAAAGCGCCGGTTTCTTCTAGCGTTACAAGGAACCTGTGCGCTGTCGCTGTATTCATGCCCAATTCTTGTACAACAACAGATGTTGATATCTCTGGTCTTTCCTTCGAAAAAAGTTTCAGGATCGAAAAGCCTTTAATGAGAGATTCATTGAGCGGTGTTGTCATTTTTGTTTCCTTAGAGGGCCTGCCAACTTTGTCTAACAGCAGCAATATGCCTTGACAAGTTAAAGTCAATACGATCTCATTAAATAAGATTTAATTCTCATTATGTGAGTTATTTATGAAAAAAGATGCACCTAAAACTAATGCTGACCCAGAGATGATTACTGCTGGAGCGGCGCTTCTCTCGAGATTAAAGCGGTTGGGGGTCGACTATGTTTTTGCCAATTCCGGCACTGATTTTCCGCCAATCATCGAGGGTTTAGCCGAAGCTTCTCAAAAAAATATGGAGCTGCCAAAAACCGTAACCATTCCTTTTGAGAGTGCGGCTATCAGCATGGCTCATGGGTATTATCTGGCGAGTGGCAAGCCGCAGGCCGTTATGGTGCATACAAATGTTGGTCTCGCAAATTGCACTATGGGAGCCATTAATGCAGCGGCAGATAACGTACCAATGCTGCTGATGTCAGGGCGAACGCCGACGCTCGAGAAAGGACGCTTAGGTGCTCGAACAGTGCCAATTGGCTGGGGTCAAGAGATGTTTGATCAAACGTCTTTGGTGCGCGAAGCCTGTAAATGGGATTATGAATTACGGTTTCCTGAGCAAGTTTACGATGCATTGGATCGCGCCCACGGCATTGCAACGTCTACACCCCAAGGGCCTGTTTATATGAGCTTGCCGCGGGAAGTCCTTTGTGAAAAAGCGCCAGCGGCCGGGGCTGAAACCCGTCCGCAATTTCAAGGGGCAAAATCGGCACCACTACCGCATGATATTGCACATGCTGCCAAGTTACTTGCTGAGGCTGATAATCCAGTAATCTTTGCCCAGCGCGGGGCAGGGAACGAGGCTGGGTTTGCTGCACTTGAAAGAATGGCAAGTCGGTGGGGCATTCCTGTATCCCAATATTGGGCAGTGCAGTTAGCTATGGCGACCGATCATCCCATGGCAGCAGGACCTGATCCGTTGCCTCTTTTAGAAAAAGCAGATGTTATATTGGTCATCGACTCCCTTGCGCCGTGGGCCCCTGATGCTGGCGAACCTCATCCAGATTGCAAGGTCATACAATTGGGCGCTGACCCCTTACATGGACGCTGCCCGGTTCGAAATTTCCGATCAGATTTGAGCCTGCCTGGCGAAGTAGGCCCCGCATTACTTGCTCTTGCGTCGGCACTAGAAGGGTATGCAGACGAATACCGAGACCGAAATGGTAAGCGTGCAGAGGCCATCGCTAAAATCAATGCCGTTAATCAAGCGAGCCGAATAGCGTCTGCTGAGTCTACAAGAGATAACGCTGCACTTGGTAAGGCGTGGGTCAGTATGACATTGGCGAAAACATTGGGAGATCGCGACGCCAGCGTTTTTTCAGAGTTGGGTTGTCAATTACCGTTCATGACATTGAAAGATCCGCAATCTTGGTTTGATGGACCGCACTCTGGTGGGTTGGGGTGGGGCTTCCCGGCGGCCATGGGATACAAGCTTGCGCAGCCCAAGCGAACGGTCGTCGCAACCATGGGAGATGGTTGTTACATGTTTAGCAACCCAGTGGCCTGCCATCAGATAGCTGAGGCAATGAACATTTCTATGCTCGTCATTGTTTTGAACAACCGGGAATGGGGAGCTGTCCGTAAATCCGTACTTGATATTTATCCAGAGGGGTATGCCGCGAAGGCAAATAACGTACCGCTAACAAGTCTATCGCCAAGTCCAGATTTCGTGCAGGTGGCCAAAGCAAGTCGGGCTTGGGCCCGTCACGTATCCTCCGCCGATCAGTTTGAAATCGCTCTCGCAGAAGCGCTTGTTCATATTGAAGAAGGCCGAGGTCTTGCCATGATCGAAGTTTCGATCTCACCCGATTAACTAAAACATAAAGATAACCATCTAACCTATTGTTTTTTATCAGTTTTAAAATTTAAACCAACTATGGCAAGCGTTTTTAGCCGTAAATTGGTCAGTGTTAAATAACAGGAATTAAAGAATGAATACCGAACTACTTATTGATGGCGAGTATACTCCCTCTGTCGCGAAGGGAACTTTTGAGCGATTGAACCCCGTTACGCAAGCTGTGGCAACGACAGCGGTTGCGGCCCGTAAAGCCGATGTGGATAAAGCCGCCGCCGCTGCGGCATCAGCATTCCCTGCATGGTCAAAAACAGGACCGACGGAACGCAGAGGCATTCTTAACAAGGCTGCAGATGCTTTAGAAGCTTTGAGTGATGAAATTATAGCAACTGCTATTAATGAAATTGGCTCAACTGCGCCATGGGCTGGGTTTAATGTGATGCTCGGCGCCAAAATCTTGCGGGAAGCGGCCGCAATGACGACGCAAATCAAAGGGGAAGTCATTCCATCTGATAAACCTGGATCCACTTCAATGGCGTTGCGTAAACCGGTTGGCGTCCTTGTGGGTATGGCACCGTGGAACGCACCGATCATTCTTGGTGTTCGGGCCATCGCAATGCCCATTGCTTGCGGAAATACGGTTATTTTTAAAGCCTCAGAAAAATGCCCAAAAACACATATGCTAATTGGTCAGGCTTTCATGGATGCTGGTTTGCCCAAAGGTGTTTTAAACATCGTTACTCATGCGGCAGAAGACGCGCCTGAGGTTGTTAGCGCCCTGATCTCTCACCCTAGTGTGCGCCGCATTAATTTTACCGGTTCCACAAAAGTTGGTAAAATTATTGGTGAGCAGGCCGGACGTTTACTTAAACCTTGTATTCTTGAATTGGGTGGCAAAGCACCGCTGGTGATCCTCGATGACGCTGATATTGACGGCGCAGTGAACGCAGCGGCATTTGGCGCCTTTATGAACCAAGGCCAAATTTGCATGTCAACGGAACGCATTATTGTTGATGAAAAAATTGCTGATGAATTCACTGAAAAACTGACCGCTAAAGCTGCGGCATTACCGTTCGGAAACCCGACCGATCCGGTCGTCCTTGGATCTGTTGTGGATGTGGAAACTATTGACCGCATTGAGACGCTTATTAATGGCTCAACTGCATTGGGTGCGCGTGTGACTACGGGCGGAACACCAGAAAAATCGACAATTATGCCCGCGACAATCGTTGATCATGTGACGGAGGAGATGCCAATTTTCTCTGAAGAAAGCTTTGGTCCTGTTGTTTGTGTGATCCGAGCACGTAATACGGATCATGCTGTAGAGCTTGCGAACTCATCAGAATATGGGCTTTCTGCGGCTGTTTTCGGAAGTGATATCACACGAACTCTTGACGTTGCAGATAGACTGAAGTCTGGGATTTGTCACATAAATGGGCCAACAGTTCATGATGAAGCACAAATGCCATTTGGCGGTATCAAAGATAGTGGTTATGGACGATTTGGCGGGAGTGCAGGGGTCGATCAATTCACCGAACTTCGCTGGGTGACAATTGAAGATCCAAATCAACATTATCCGTTTTAAGCAAGAAGACGGCTTTTGCATCAAACTTTAGTTCGCTAAGTTCATGACGATATTGCTTATATCGTCATGAACGACCTCCCTTACTTGTTAGGAAGGTAATCACCTTCAAATTTCTTCAAGTCATCGGTGATCTCATACCAATCTGGTTTAGAGGCTGTATGGATATGAGCCATGGGTTGTAAGTTTGGCTCGTCATCTAGTGCCGAGGCGGCGATCACATATATATCGCCGGTGGCCATGTCCCCAAGGGACGTACCGCAGGTCTTGCAAAAACAGCGTTCAAGTTTCCATTCTCCCTCAGGCATGAACTTGGCGATATCATCTTGCCCATGGGTTACTTGAAGATCGCCCGCTTTACCAATCAGAACGGCAGAAAACACACCGGCAGCCTTTCTGCATCTTGAGCAATGGCAATAACTTAACGAAAACGGCTCGCCCGTGATTTCAAATTTCACTTTTTGGCAAAGACAACTTCCCTTGATCATTCTAAATCCTCTGTTTATGAATACGAAAAGAACATAACAGGAACATTTGGTTTTACAAGCTCATTTAGATAATTTTTCAGTTCAACATCAATCTTT
>JQIA01000720.1_pt1 | contig 17310 bp, 11 predicted proteins | sample 811431 | NCBI WGS metagenome assembly JQIA01 (sample SAMN02998118, study PRJNA258478) | marine sediment metagenome | biome: marine; feature: seafloor; material: sediment; isolation source: oil-polluted sediment collected from 3 locations (0.5 km, 0.7 km and 0.9 km)... | place: USA: Gulf of Mexico ...
CTTCCAATGCTTTGTTCAGCGGCAGACTTTCCAATAGACGGCAATTGAGTGAAATCAGCTTTACTTTGATGCTCTAACCCTGGTGGTAACTCAAGAGACTTGCTTTCTCTTGCATTAACATAATCAAATTCACGACTTTTTATTAAACCATCATCTCCATATATGAAACCGCATCCAGAAATATAGAGTGAAACACAACAAGCGCCAAAAATTCTTACTTGATTTAAATTTAAATACTTCAAAGGTAACTCCAACAAAATGCAAAAACAATAAAATAGGTACTTACCCACCCCACCTCAAGATACAGGTTTTCAGCATCTTGCAGATGGGGTGGGTACAAATACTAAATAACCAATCTATTCGAACAGTCCATTAGGACACGTAAACTAGAGAAGGGGTTCACTTAAAAAGAACTTATTTAGTATTTAATTGGCCGATCTGCTCAATTTTAACTTTTTTACCCGCGCATAAAAAGCTTTTTGCTCCTCGATAGAGCAGTTATTTTTTGCATAGCGTATCGAAAGGTAAAATTGAACTAGTATTTCTAACCGTTTAATCGATTTTTTGGACAGTTTTACCTTTGAAGATTCATCCGTAGAAAGTGTCTTGCGTAATCTCAACTGACTTAAAAGCTCTCCAAATCCTTGACTAGACTGAATATCAACGTCATATTTTGAAAGCTTTTTGTGTAGTAACCGAATTGCGCTAGATAAAATATTAGATTTTTCTTTCCTAAACTTCCAGTTCACATTAATAAACAGCATGAATACAATGATTGTTACCAAGCTTAATAGAGCAATTTGCTCTCTACTAAATTGATCTAGTCCTAAACTTACCATCAACTTTCTTTGCAAAATCAGGTTATATTCGAGAAACCAATTATTCCATCCTGAGTTTAGTTGATCTAACCAAAATTCAAATTGCTTAGTCAACGCAATATCACCAACATCAATACTGTCAAATTCAAAAGATTCGAATAAACTACGTCTTTGAGTATAGTCGGTTAGTAATTGTTCTTCTATTCGGTGCTTAGCAATTGCAGCTGTCGGATCAACACGTACCCAGCCCTTTCCAGCAAACCAAATTTCAGTCCATGCATGCGCATTAGAATGACGAACAATCCAATAGTCCGAAAGAAGGTTTTTTTCGGCGCCTTGGTAACCGATTACCACTCGGGCGGGTATATTGGCTGCTCTAGCTAAAAACACTAACGCCCCTGCATAATGTTCACAAAACCCTTTTTGTTCGTCAAACAAAAAACTATCAACGGTATTTTCATCCATCACTGGTGGAGACAATGTATAAAAATATTCTTCTTGATGTATTTTTTTTAATATCGACTGAATAAATTGCTCATCAGTTTTGCTTTTTTCTCTTTCTTCTTTAGCCCAACTCATTGAGCGAGGATTATATCCTTTCGGTAGGCTCGTATTTAAAGAGCGAAATTGCAGTACTTTATTCATCGACAAGTCAGTTTGTGATTCCGCTCGATATTTGATACGAGCAAATAATTTTCGATTCGTTGAAACCGACGAATCATTTAATACTTTTGCTATGGAAATAACTCGGCTAGGTTTGTCCAGAAATGTTAACCAATTCTGTTGAGTAGCTTCTAGCGCAATTTCATAACGATAATGTTTATTCAGATTTGTACTTTGAGCAGCACTCTGACTTGACTTGATTTTTTCTATAGTTTTAATTTTCTGAAATGGGCTATTATTTTCTTTAGTCCAACTAGCACTTATAACATTATTAACGTGAGTCCATGTTAAGCCATCAAAGGTATCTAACACTAATGTTCTCCAATAAAATTCACTCCCGCTAGGTTCATCTCCATAAAACTTTGCTCTAAAGGCAATTTCATCGGATAAATGTAAAGAACTAATAGCCCCAGGAGTCATTGTTTCAGAAATACCGCTAGTCGCATTTTTATTACCTGGCATTTTCCAAATAGGTCCAGATAAGCGCGGGAAAAATAAAAATAACACGATCATGATTGGGAGCGCTAATATTAAGTATTTTAAAAGTTGTTTAAACAAATATCTTGAGGATGAGTTGAAAAAGGCTAGTCTATTGCTAACGACACCAGTCGATTGATTGAGGTTTCCCTGGTCTATCGTATGAGTTGATTGTAAAGCATACAAAATTGCTAATACCGGTATAAATTGATAGCTCGCAATTAATGCGGAACTACTAAATAGAAATGCGGCTAGTAATAAAAAGAAACCTAACAACATCAAAATATAGACATCTCTTTTCGATTCAATTTCTATTATTTTCAATCCGTACATAATGGCAATTAACGATACACCGGCATCTCTTCCAGCTAAACGGTGAAAAGAAGCAAAGACCCCAGCAACAGCAACAAGAGTAAGCAATACTTTCAGTCCTTTAATAAGATTAAATTTGTTTTTAACCTGACTTAAATAAACTAAACCCAGTACAGTACTATTGAAGAAAAAAATCCAAAATGGTAAAAAAAAATATAAAGGAATAAGAACGAGTTGATGTGCAACTAATACAGACGTGATTTTAATTGAACGACGATTAATTTCTTCAACAGAAACTTGATCGGTTGAGAGTGTTTGAAACGAAGGCACGCTCATCTATGCAATTCGCCAAGATTGAATAACGCGAGATTTGACAGGCACTTTTTTAAATGGTTCTCGCCACTATCCTTACTAACAAACAATCCTGGTAGTGATAATGAAAACGTTTGTTTTTGATTGTTTGCATGTAATACCAAATAGCATAAGTAACTTAGTCTTAGCTCATATTCTATATTGGAAAAATCATCCCAATTAAAAGCACTTTCGTTGACGGACATGGATGTAAAAAATTTAATATACATTCCCTGCTCTTTAGCCGTTGCTTTCCAATCAACTCGCGAAATTGGATCGCCAATTTTATAAGCCGTAATACCATCATATTCAGTGTCTTCATTTGTTATACGATTATTTGAATCGCCATTATCGTTTGCGATTCGATTTAAAACACTTTCATCTGGCTCAATTGGTTGAGGGTAAATCAGAACCGGTGATTTAAATTTAAACCACGACCAAACCTTAAGTAACCCAAAAGGAAAACAGCTTGTAGTGACTATTTTTGGTACTGAAAACCAGCCTCTCTTTTCAACTTTAATAGGCAAAATGAATAATTTTTTAGTATACGGCTTACCTTCAGAACTTGGTAAATCTAAATAAAAAAGAGACTGTTTATCAAATCCTACTGCAATACCCAAATGTGGTGAACCTGATTGGCTAGAAATATGGAAGTTGAAATTGAGTTGTTCTCCAGCAAATACGGATTGGTTTTTACCTAGCTCAAAAGCTAAACCTTGCAAATTTTTAAACGTAAAAATAATGCTAACAATACCGATACTACAAATGAGAAAAGTTAACAAAAATGCTAGATTATTTTGATAATTTGTTGACGCGATCATCATTAACAAAATAATCAACATCAATAAAAAACCCGCCTTTGTGGGTAAAATGTAGGTCGAACGCTGATCCAGAGTAATCCTGTCGGCTATTTGCATTCTGTTAGAAAACCAGTTGCTAAAAAACGATTTTGAGATTTGTTTTTTCACATTGATTCAGAGTAACATTTTGGGAATTTCATGTGTCTTCCATCATCTGGGAATAGAAACTTGCTGAAGTAAAGCTTTAACAGGATTACCAGTTAAACCTTTCCCATAGGATTTATCCATCGATTCATTAAGCAAACGGTGTTCCGTTACAGCGCACCAAACAGCTTGAATATCTTCGGGAATGACAAATTCTCTACCCTCTAAATAAGCCCAAGCTTTTGATGCTTTTAAAACGGACAACCCTGCTCTTGGTGATAATCCATGCGACCATTGATTACTTTCACGAGTTGCGTCAATAAGATCTTGCAAGTAATCATAGAGCGCTTCACTCACGGTAATGTTTTCAACCTTCTGTTGCGCCATTTTAAGTTCTTCAACTGAGATTTTAGGCACTAATTGAGCAATCTGTTTTCTTGAGTCATTACCTGATAATAATTTACGTTCGAATTCTCTTGCCGGAAATCCCAAAGTAATCCGGATCAGAAATCGATCTAACTGAGATTCTGGTAATGGATAAGTACCAATTTGATGAAAGGAGTTTTGAGTCGCTATAACAAAAAAAGGACTGGGTAATTCATAAGTATTTCCGTCAGCTGTTACCTGCCCTTCTTCCATAGCTTCTAATAATGCGCTTTGGGATTTTGGCGATGCTCTATTAATCTCATCTGCTAGGACGACTTGTGTAAATATTGGACCTTTATGAAACTCAAAACTCTCATTAGATCGTTTATAAATAGACGATCCTGTAATATCTCCAGGTAAGATATCACTGGTAAATTGAATTCTCTGAAACTGCAAACCCAAAATCTTCGCTAATGCGTGAGCAAGAGTCGTTTTCCCCATTCCAGGAAGATCCTCTATTAACAAATGCCCTTGAGCCAAAAGGCAAACTAAGGACAATTTTAGTTGCTCTGGTTTACCTAGAATAATATTAGAAAGAGTTTCTAAAACTTCTTTTAACTTTTCATTCAATTTTTCATTCAACATTGGGTTCTTCTTACTTTACAACTAACAAGTCTCAGTTGATTGAGCATGGTTTAATTTAGAACATAAATCAATAATAAGATTAAGTGTTTTCTATTTTAAACAATGTCAAGCTATTACAACGTTATGCATATCGGTCGAATATTTAAACCTTAAATTCAGCCCAAATAGGACAGTGATCGGATGGCTTTTCCATAGCACGAATATCGTAATCGACTCCAGCACCGATACACTTATCATATAAATCTTGATTAGAAAGGACTAAGTCTATTCTCAATCCACGTTTTGGTTCATCCGCAAATCCTCGGCTACGATAGTCAAACCAACTAAAACGATCGTTCACGTCTGGATAAAATTTTCTGAAAGTATCAAAGAACCCTTTATCAGTAATCGTTTTTAACCATTCACGTTCAATCGGCTGGAAGCTACATTTGCCCGATTTTAGCCATCGCTTTGCATTTTTGTCTCCAATGCCAATGTCATTATCTTTATGGGAAATGTTAAAGTCTCCGGTCACAACCCAGTTATTTTTAAGTTTCTTTTTATCAAGATAATCATCAAGATCGGCATAGAATTTTTGTTTTGCTGGGAATTTAGTTTCATGGTGAACTGAGTCACCTTGTGGGAAGTAGCCATTAAAGACAAAGACATTTTCTTTTTTACCTTTGTGCTCGGTAATAACCACTCTTTTTTGCGATTCATCGGTATCGGTTGGAAATCCCTTTTCAAAGGATAAAGGTACTTCTTTAGATAAAGTAGCGACACCGTAATGCCCTTTTTGTCCGTGATATATCACATGATAGCCAGTCTCTTCAATCATTTCATGCGGGAAGTCATCATCATGAACCTTCGTTTCTTGTAGTGCTATAACGTCGGGAGAATACGCTTCGATAATAGCACTTAGTTGGTGTGGTCTTGCTCTCAAACTGTTGATATTAAATGATATGATTTTCATAAATCTTTACTCTGTTTGGTAAATTTCTGATTGTTTTTTTTCTAAGCATTAATCCAACTTAGAAACAAGTTGTTTTGTTCGCTTTTATTTTCATTTTTGAAACTTAAATAACATGTATTAGGATCGCTAGGTTTTAGCATACAATCGCTATGATACAATCTATCACGTCGGAAATAACTTATTTTAACCATCGACTCATTCAAATATTGACCAATCATTAAATCCAAATCAACCGAAGTCACTCTGACATCATTGACCGCAACAATAATATCTTTATTAGAAATACCGCATAACGCTCCAGCTCCATCATTTATGACACTTTTAACTAAAGCGCCCAATGAATGTTTTTGATGGGTTATCGATAGTGAATTTTTTTCTATTATACTTTTAACAATGGTTTTTTTGTAACCTCCAGCGTCACCTTGTTTTGTTTCAGAGACTAATTGAAAAACAATATCTAGTCGTTCAAAAATGGACGTTAAATCTAACTCGTTAGTTGAATATAAATGATGTTGGAAAAATTCATTCATATTAACTGAACTTCCTAAGTGAGTTTCTAGTAATCTCTCGCAAGCAGATTGAATACCTTTTTCTGAAACACCTACTCCAATCTTTCCATATTCTTGCCAAATTTTTCTCATCAAATCATCTAGAGAAAGTTGATTACTGGTTAGTTGTCGAATTTCAAAATCAAGTGATAAAGCGACTAATGATCCTTTGACGTAATAGCTGGTGATAGCATTTGGTGCATTCTCATCTTGTTGGTAAAACTTAGTCCAAGAATCAAAGCTTGAATCTGCAAGCGTCTGATTTAGTCTACCAGCACCTTTGTAATATCTTGAAATAGTTTTCGCAAGCATGTCCAAATATTCGGTGCAGGAAATGACATTAGCTCTAACAAGAAAAAGTTCATCAATATAAGAAGTTACTCCCTCAAAAAACCAAAGTAATTCGGTGTTTATTTCAGATTGTAACGCTAACGGTTTAAATCTTTCTGGTTTGATTCTTTTCACATTCCAGCTATGAAAATACTCATGGCAACATAATGATAGGAATTTTTGATAATCCTTACTTTTAACATTTGTATCGGCGCCGATCAGAGGCAAGTCCGCAAAACTACAATGTAAAGCTGTGGAGGATAAATGCTCTAGGCCTCCAAAACCATTTTTCATAACAAACGTCATGAAAAGGTAACTTTCAAATGGCTGTTTGTCATCCTTAAAATATAGGCATTCATATTCACATATGACTTGAACATCTTTTGCTATTCGATTTATATCAATGTTAGTTGGCGCTTCGGTAAAGATCATTTTATGGGGGGTGTTATTGACCATAAAATTAACACTCTGTAACACGGAAATTTCAAATGGATGATCAATTAACAAGTCATATGACTTAGCTGCATATTTTCCAAAGCCATTATCATCGATCTTCACAGGTGGTAAACTAGTTCCCACACTCCAATTATGATTAATTGAATGTTCTGTTGTAGCTATTGATACATAATGTTTTTCCGACTCAAAACCATCTACGGCAAGAAAAATGCTAGTCCCATTAAAAAAGCAATGCTGTTCATCAAAGTGTGCCGAACGAACCGATAAATCCCATGCGTAGACTTGATAGTCAATGATTAAACTATCAACATCTTGGCTAAGCATCCAACGTGACTTCGATATTTTTGTTAACGAAACATTTTCATTCCCCTCACTAGCTTGAATATAAGTGATGTTTTTAGAAAAATCTCTTATTAAATAACTTCCAGGAATCCAATCAGGTAACCAAAACTCTTGCCCACATTTTAAAGACGAACCAATCAATAATTGAATATTAATTGAGTGTTTTTTTGCCTCTTCGATATTAATTTGATAGCTAATTTTCATTTGTTTTTCTTAATTTGTAACCTGCTTGTAATAAAGTACCAGTATTATCCTTTCATTTGGTGATATTACCACCTATTTAATTTGAACTTCACTGCTAAGAATCGTATATTCGACTAGTTGAAGCTGAATTTCCGTCAACGTTAGTTCAGAACACGCAGATGGTTCGATGTATGCTCAAATTAATCATACATATCGCATTTCATTTAATACTTGTAATTCATGACAGGAGAAAACATGACTAAATCTAATAAAGGAAAGACGGCCAAGTTCCTACTTTCCAGTTTACCGCTCTTAATGGCGGCAAGCTTTCAAACAGTTCAGGCAGAAAACAGCAGTTTTATTGTAAACTGTCAATCTGATTGTTCTGCCCTAGTTGAAAAAGTTGCTTCACTTGGTGGTACAGTCACTCATAAATACGCAAACATTAATGCTATTTCTGTAACACTAGATAGTGACAACCGTGCTGAGTTGATGTCTATTCAGCCAAATGCAATCGTTTCTAAAGATAAAACTTTTAGTCTTCCTAGCCCTAAAGAGTCTTTTGACCTAACTAACGCTGCTGATATGCGTGAAGTTAAAGGTGCTGAATTAGCCAGTCTATTAGACAGCGAAATTCCTGATGGATTTGAATACAACAATCTAATCACCGGTGCTGCATTAATGAACTCTGCGGGCTTTACGGGTAACGGAACTATTGTTGCTGTTATCGATTCAGGTACAGCTAATAACGGTGCTGTTGTTGCATCAATTGCTGGTAGTGTTATCGGTGGCGAAAACTTCGTTCCTGGCGCAGGCGAACCTTCTGCGACAAGTACAGCTAATGGCAGTCATGGTACATGGGTTGGTTCAACAATCGCTGGCCATACTTACTTCTTTTTGAATTCAGCATCAACTTTTGCTCAATCTGTTAATAATAATTTGCCTTCAAGCATCATCCATGAATATTTGCCAGGTTTATCTGTACTGCCAATGTTTGGGTCAGCGCCGGAAGCTAACCTTTATGCAATGAAAGTATTTCCTGCAGCAGGTGGTGGAGCTCCAGAATCACGTATTATTGCGGCTATGGATAGAGTCATTACTTTGAAAACTAATTATGACAATGGCGTACCTTCTGTACCAACTAACCCTGGTTGTGGTGCTGAAGAAGATCCATGTGTTTATGATTCATTAAACATCACAGTTGTGAACATGAGTCTTGGTGGCGGCACTTTATATGCAGCTCAAGACTTAGAAGATCAATTAACTAAGCAAATGTTAAAAGCGGGTATCACGTTGGTCGCTTCGGCAGGTAATGAAGGTCATGCGGCGATTACTGGCGGAAGCCCTGGAACTGGACTTGGTTCTTTAACTGTAGGCGCAGCAAGCACTGTTGGAAACGAGCGAGTATTACGTGATTTGCAGTACGGACTAGGTGTAGGTAGTCTTTTCCGTCCAAGTAACCATATTCAAATGGCTACTTTTAGTTCACGTGGTCCAAGTGCTGATGGCAGAGCATCTACCGATATTGTAGCGAATGGTTTTGCAAATCTTGTACAAGGCCCTACTGGCGGAATCAACTTAGTGAATGGAACATCATTCTCTGCACCAATGGTTGCCGGAGCTGCTGCAACGTTAGTTCAAGCATTCCCAAATGCTCCAGCGATAGCAATTAGAAATGCCCTTAAACAAGGCGCTAATCCTAATGTACTTGGTGATAACTCAGCTGAAATTGACCAAGGTGCTGGATTTCTTGATGTTCCAGCAGCATATAATTTATTAGCGACCCGCAGTGTAGACAAGTCTTTACCTAAAGGATTTGGAAACAAAAGCGTTGCTAAAAACTTATATCATGCGGGTTACCCTGCAATGAATATGGGTAAAGGTAGTTCAGCAATGACTAAAAGTCTTAATGGTTTAAGACCTGGTCAAGTTGCTCATATTTTTATTGAAACTGAGCAAGAAACTGACTCAATTACAATCGACTTTACTAATGTTGTTGCTTCACTTTCAGCAGGCGATCAAAACTTGTTCTTTGGTGATGATGTTTATTATGTTCTTCAAGATGCAATGACTCATAATCAAGTCAATCTTGCCGCTGGGTACATTAATGCAGACCACAGTATTACTATCGATAACCCACAAACTGGTATTTTAAGACTAGCCGTTATGGGTGACTGGACAAATGCTGGCGATGTTTCTGCAGATGTTACGGTTTCTAGTAGCGTAAGTCGTCCAAGTGCATTATCTGGAATGGGCGATGTTGCACAGAATGAACAACTCGTTGATGAATTCTATGTACCGGACGGAACGACTCAAGTTGTTTTCGAGTTGTCTTGGAAAAATAACTGGGGTGCATATCCAACTGACGATATCGATCTTATCCTTTTAACTCCAAGTTTTGGTGTTGATTTCGGTGGTGCTACATTCTCTAGCCCAGAAAGAGTTGTCATTGATAATCCTGAAACTGGTATTTGGACTTCTATTATTCAAGGCTACACTATTCATGGTGTTAACTATGGTGCATCTAGCCCTTGGACAATGAGAGTTACAGATCAAGATGGTAATGTTTTAGAAACACTTTAAACCCTTTTGCATTAATAAAAAAGGAGCCTAACGGCTATAACCGAATTAGTCATTGATTAACTCGGTTAAGAAAACAAAAGTCCGTTATCATCTTATTTGATAACGGATTTTTTCTATTTGCAGATCAAATACTACAAGCCAGCGCCAGCTAAAACAAACTGAGTGACTTGTTCAGTCATTAATTTAAACTCTTCATCAGAATATTCTTTACCTTGGTTAAGAATTTCAATTTGCTTTTCGAAATCAGCATAATGCTGTGTCACTGACCAAATCATATAAATAAAAGCGGTTGGTTCAATTTCCTTAATTTTATTTGATGCTATCCAACATTTAATAATAGCTATTCGATCTTCCAACCATTTTTTTAAGGTCGTTTCTAAAAAAGTACCTACAACCGGCGCCCCATGAATTATTTCATTTGCCCAAACTTTAGAAGCGTAGGGTCTACACCTTGAATAATTCATTTTTGATTCAACGTACTTAGTTAATGCAATGTGAGGCTCATCGTAATCATCAAATACTTCTGCTGCCTCTATCCATTCTTTTAAAATTCTTTCTAAAACACATTGATATAAATTAGCCTTAGTTTTATAGTAATAATGAATGTTCGCTTTGGGTAACTCTGCTTGTTTTGCAATTTTATCGGTAGTCGCACCTTTAAAACCAAACTGTGCAAATACCAACTCCGCTGCTTCCATTATTTTTTGCTCATTATTTTCTCTAATGATTTCTTTTTGATCTTTCATTTTGTTCTCTTTATGCATCGGTCAACAAACTGATTTTTCATTTCAAGAATCAACTTGATAACACTCTAATTCAATTTTATTATTTAAGTTTGAAAGTAGTAATTCAGCATATTTTTTTTGACTAGATAACGTTTTATTTTCGACCAAAACCACCCGACTAATATTATCGGTTAAATGACTTGCCTGTTTGCTCTCCGCTGATTTGCTCATCGCTAACTGGCTTACTGCGGAAGAAAATGCTGACAGGCTTGGATTGTGTGCTACGTTTTCCGCATATCTTCCGAAAAAGACTAGACCACTATTTAGCCTAATACCACAAGCTGCGTAATTTTTTGTATAGGGTGCGTAACTTGATTTGGCATGTTCTAAAACCTGCATTACAAATTCATCATCAGCTTGAGTGTTTAAAATTAGCATTTCGCTAATTAATGTCTCTTGCATCAACAATTGATGACAGCCTAACTGTTTGGGTCCAAATGCTGATGGTAATAATGATTGAATATCGACTTTATAGAGATCCTTAGAGTGTTCGTCTGGCATAATCACAGGCAATTGATTAGTGCCCGATAACTCATAAAGAAATTGGCGACAATGACCGCAAGGAGCTGCTGAAGTTGCTATTGATTCGATACTCGATTCGCCATTTAGCCATGCGTTAGAAACGGCCGCTTGCTCTGCATGAATAGAAAAATTGAGAGACAAATCTTCGTACTCAAAATTTGCACCTAAATACAAGTTTGAACAGACATCGCTATTATTAGCTCTTCCTCTTACAACCGCCCCAACATCAAAAGAAGAGATCGGCGCTCTGGCAAAACACTCCGCAACGGGTAAAAGTAAAAGCATTAACTCTTCAGTATTGATTGAAAGTTCAGAACATATTGCTTTTACGTTTTTACCTTTTAGTATCCCACCATTTTCAAATAAATCATTAATGCTTGATTTCATTTCCTCCGACAATTCGGAAATTTCTGCAAACGTATCGATTCTAGTATCCATAAAAACAAATAGTTCCTTCTAAAAAAGCTAAAACGATTTTACATGCTCGTAATAAACGAGCTATGCGATAAATAAACTTGCTAACGCAGCACTCATTAAGTTTGCCAATGTAGCAGCTAATACAGCTTTAAGTCCCATCTTCGCAATTTCGTGACGTCTAGTTGGTGCGATGCTTCCTAGTCCACCTAGCAAGATAGCAATTGATGAAAGATTAGCAAAACCACAAAGTGCGAAGGTTACAACCACTTGAGTGTGAGGCGTTAAAGTCTCTTTTAATTCAACAAAATTGACATAAGCAACAAATTCATTAAGAATTAATTTTTGGCCAATTAAACTGCCGACCGTAATTGACTCACTCCAAGGAATTCCTAATACATAAGCCACAGGAGAGAACACATATCCGAGCATAGTTTCGATAGTAACTTCTGGTAAACCTAACATCGAACTAATACCGCTAAATGCGCCATTAAGTAATGCAATCAAAGCAATAAATGCGATTAACATAGCGCCGATATTGACAGCCAGTTTCATTCCACTAACAGCACCACTTGCAGCAGCGTCAATCACGTTCGCAGGTTTTTCATCACCATCAAAATTAATCTCTTCAATTGCGTCTTTTGGAGTGCCTATCTCAGGAATCACCAATTTGGCCATTAATAAACCGCCAGGCGCAGCCATAAAACTAGAAGCGATTAAATACTTCAATTCAACTCCCATATTCGCATAACCAACTAACAGCGAGCCTGCGATCGATGCCATACCGCCAACCATGACTGCAAACAATTCAGAACGAGTCATTCCCAAAATATAGGGGCGAATTATCAAAGGCGCTTCGGTTTGACTAACAAAAATATTGGCTGTCGCAGATAAAGATTCAGCATGACCGGTGCCCATCACCCACTTAAAAAACTGACCGATGACGTTGATTATTTTTTGCATAATTCCGAGGTAATAAAGAACAGCAACTAAAGATGAAAAGAACACAATAATAGGCAAAACATTAAACGCAAAAATGAAACCTAATTTTTTCCGGCCTAAGTCGCCAAACAGAAAATTGATACCGCTATCCGCATAGTTAATAACATTTTGTACGCTGTTTGAGACTGCACCTAAAGCTTCTTGTCCCGCTGGAACATATAATACTAGCGCAGCGAAAATCGCTTGAATAGCAAAAGCAGCTCCAACCGTTCTAATTTTAATTGCTTTACGATTTTCTGAGAAAAGGATAGCGATGGCTATCAAGACAAACATTCCGATAATACTCATATTTATACCTACTTTATTATTGTAATTAGTTTTAGCGACTGATGCTTACGTTCGATCTAATAAAGCAAATTATCATAGTTTGACCAAACGGTCAAAATAGCAATTATTGAAAATAGCGTGCTCCCACAAAGTTAAAGTTGACCAATTGGTCAGGTTTGATTTATTATAACGCCTATTCAAGCTATACTGCTACTGGAAACTGATATTGAAAACTAAACCTTTTATTGGTTTTCATATTGTTATAACAATCAAGGTTACGTAAATACAATGCTTGCTCAAGAAATAATCCGTTCAAAACGCGATGGAAAAACTCTAACCGTTGAAGAAATACAGTTTTTCGTGAAAGGGATCTATGATCACTCAATCAGCGAAGGCCAAATTGCAGCATTAACGATGTCTGTTTTCTTTCAGGGTATGGATAGAAACGAATGCGTTGAATTAACCAAAAGCCTACAAGCATCAGGTGAAACCTTAAATTGGTCAAATTATCAATTGAATGGTCCTGTAGTCGATAAACATTCAACCGGCGGTGTTGGTGATAAAGTCAGCATTATGTTGGCACCTATGTTAGCTGCCTGTGGCGCCCATGTACCCATGATTTCTGGTCGTGGGCTTGGGCATACAGGCGGTACGTTAGATAAAATGGAAAGCATTCCAGGTTACAATGTCACGCCGGGAATAAAAGATTTTCAAGACATTGTTGCCAAAATAGGTTGTGCTGTCATCGGTCAAACTCCTGAATTAGCACCTGCAGATAAACGCCTTTACGGCGTGAGAGATGTCACCTCTACCGTTGAGTCAATTCCTTTAATCACCGCTTCAATTTTATCAAAAAAACTCTCGTCCGGTTTAGATGCTCTAGTCATGGATGTTAAAACAGGCAGTGGCGCCTTTGCCGCTAGTCGAGAAATGGCTGAAGCACTTGCAAAAAACATTGTCGAAGTTGGCGAAGGTTTAGGCCTTCCTATTTCTGCGTTGATTACTGATATGTCCCAAGTTCTTGGTCCTAGCGCTGGTAATACTTTAGAAATGGTGGAGGTTATTGACTATTTAAATGGCGATTTTCGTGATCCTCGACTTCATAAAGTAGTCGTTGAATTAGCCGCAGAGCTTCTTGTTTTAAGTAAGGTTACAAACTCGAAAGATGAAGCATTGCTGCAATTAAACAAGAATTTGGACTCAGGACTTGCCGCTGAGTATTTTGAAAAAATGGTTGTCGCTCTTGGAGGACCAAACAATTTGTTATCAAACCACCAGCAAATTCTAACTCCTGCAAACGTCATTATTCCTGTTTATGCCGACATCTCTGCAGGCGAAATTCATACAATTGTCAATATGGACGCACGAGCAATCGGTAATTTGGTCGTAGAATTAGGTGGTGGCAGGAAAAGAGCACAAGATCTGGTTGATCACTCTGTCGGTTTAAGTGCTATCAAAGGAATTGGAGATGAAGTCAGTCAATCAGAACCTGTAATGATGGTTCATGCGAAGAACCAAGAAGATGCTGATAAAACTATTGCGAAAATTCATAGTATTATAACGCTTAAAAATTCGAACGAGATCGAGAAATCGAATCAACAAACGCCCGATGAAAATAATGTCATAATGAAACGTATTAGTAAAAGTTAAAAATAGAAATTGAGAAGGCTAGAATGAAAACTATAAAATCTAATGAAGTTATTGTAGCTGATGTCTACAACCCTGGAACTAAATTTAATCCAGAGTGGTTAGATGATATCCGAGTCAATCTAAGCGCTGTAAAACGCAGGACAGCGACTTTAACAGCAAGACGCACTGTCAAAAAAGAATGGCAGGCAGCATGGTTAGTCAAAGCAATATCTTGTATCGATTTAACCACACTTTCGGGTCAAGACACACCCGGAAAAGTTAGACGTTTATGTGCAAAAGCTCGTACACCGATAAGTTTAGAAATACAGAATGAGCTTGGCATCGAAGAGTTAAATTTAACAACCGGTGCGGTTTGCGTTTACCATGAAATGGTGCCAACGGCGGTTAAAGCGCTTAAAGGTTCGAATGTACCCGTCGCAGCAGTTTCGACTGGATTTCCTGCAGGACTGTCTTCAATGGAAATTCGATTACAGGAAATAAAAGCATCTGTTGCCGCTGGAGCAAAAGAAATAGATATTGTAATTACTCGTGCTCTTGTTTTAAATGGTAACTGGCAAGCACTATATGACGAAGTAAAAGCCTTTAAAAAAGCCTGTGGGAAAGCGCACATGAAATCTATTATTGCCACAGGAGAATTAAGTACACTCAATAATGTCGCTAAAGCTTCTATGGTTTCTATGATGGCCGGTAGTGATTTCATTAAGACATCGACAGGAATGGAGCCAATTAATGCGACACTACCCGTTTCTTTAACGATGATTCGAATGATAAGAGCTTACCAAGACCTCACAGGTTATAGAGTTGGCTTTAAACCCGCCGGTGGAATTGGAACAGCTAAAGACGCACTGAGTTATTTAGTATTAATAAAAGAAGAACTGGGTGACTCCTGGTTAAATCCCAATATGTTTCGGTTTGGTGCATCTAGCTTGTTAGGTGATATTGAGAGACAGCTCGAACATTATGTGACTGGTCGATATTCAGCCAATCACCGTCATGCAATGAGCTAAAAAAACTATTAGTGATAGATAACACTAGTCTAACCATTATTTAATTTGTCGGAAACAATATGAAAAATAACAAAATAGCGGAGATATTTAATACTATGAACTATGGTCCCGCTCCAGAAAGCAATTCTAATGTTTTGAATTGGTTAAAGACATATGAAAAATCATCGCGCATTTTCATCAATGGTGAATGGCAAAAAGCGACAACTAAAAACCTTTTTGATAGCTGTAACCCTGCTACCGGAGAGTCACTTGCAAAAATTGCTCAGTCAACTAGCAAGCAAGTTGACGAAGCGGTCGTATCGGCTAGGCAAGCGCAAAAAAATTGGAATAATATTGGCGGTAAAGCTCGAGCAAAATATCTGTATGCTATTGCAAGATTATTACAAAAACGATCCAGAGAGCTAGCAGTTCTCGAATCAATGGACAATGGTAAACCAATCCGCGAAACACGTGACGTTGATATTCCATTAGCTATCCGACACTTTTATCATCACGCGGGCTGGGCACAATTGATGGGGTCAGGCACTGAATTCAGTGACTTTGAACCACTAGGCGTCGTTGGTCAAATTATTCCTTGGAATTTTCCTCTATTAATGATGGCTTGGAAAATAGCTCCTGCAATCGCTGCGGGTAATTGCGTAGTTATTAAACCTGCCGAATATACAAGTCTAACCGCTTTAATGTTCGCAGAAATATTAAAAGAAGTCGGATTGCCTAAAGGTGTTGTCAATATTGTTACCGGTGATGGAAAAGTAGGCGCACAAATTGTAGAGCATCCTGACGTTAATAAAATCGCATTTACTGGCTCAACGAATGTCGGCAAAATGATCCGAAGACAAACTGCTGGCTCAGGAAAAAAATTAACCCTAGAGCTTGGAGGAAAATCTGCTTTTATAGTCTTCGACGATGCTGATATTGATAGTGCCATTGAAGGCGTAGTGGATGCCATCTGGTTTAATCAAGGGCAAGTTTGTTGTGCAGGTTCTCGACTATTAGTTCAAGAAGGAATTGAAGAGTTATTTCTTAAAAAACTAAAAAAACGAATGAAAACTTTACGGGTAGGCGATCCTTTAGATAAATGCACTGACATAGGCGCAATTGTCGATCCCAGCCAAAAAGCGAGAATAGAGTCGTTAGTTAATCAAAGCGTAAAAGAAGGTGCGACTTTGTATCAAGCTAAAACGACTAAATCAAACATGACTAAAACAAATTCTAAAGGCTGTTTTTATCCACCCTCTTTACTTTGCGACATTGAAACCAGCAATACAGCAGCCAGCGTTGAAATATTCGGGCCTGTGTTAAGCGTCATGAGTTTTAGACATCAGCCTGAAGCTATTCAATTAGCTAACAATAGTAAATATGGTTTAGCTGCCAGCGTATGGTCAGAAAATATTAATCGAGCGTTAGATGTAGCACCGCAAATTAAAGCGGGGGTTGTTTGGATCAATACCACTAATCAATTTGATGCTGCTTGTGGATTTGGTGGTTACAAAGAATCTGGTATGGGACGCGAAGGCGGCAAAGAAGGAATGTATGAGTACCTAAAAGTCAAATCAGTTGGCGCTCCAAAGAAAATAAAACAATCGAAAGTAAAAACTCAAAAAAACAACTCTGCCGGCAATTTTTCTAACATTGATCAAACCGCCAAAATGTATATTAATGGTAAGCAAGCAAGACCTGATAATGGTAATAC
>JQIA01000722.1_pt1 | contig 17307 bp, 16 predicted proteins | sample 811431 | NCBI WGS metagenome assembly JQIA01 (sample SAMN02998118, study PRJNA258478) | marine sediment metagenome | biome: marine; feature: seafloor; material: sediment; isolation source: oil-polluted sediment collected from 3 locations (0.5 km, 0.7 km and 0.9 km)... | place: USA: Gulf of Mexico ...
TGATTTTCTAAAGTACTCAGATAGGCTTCTAAACTGCCGATATACTATACTATATCAATCCTTAGATACAGTATTTAGAAACCCAATTTAACAACTCAATTTAGGTGCAGTAAACAGTAATTCCAATGGCAATTAATCCAATAAATTCCGAACAACAAAATGCGCCAAGAGAGGTTAATGCTAATCAATTTTACAATTCTCAATTGATACAAAAACTACTGACTCCCGAGATAAGAGCGTTGGTCGAGAAATATGTTAATCAACCGTTGTTATTAGAGACATTATTACTTCAAAAAAATGAAAATGCCCTAATTACATTAAAAACGGAGAATAAAGGCTCATCCGAAATAAATAGAGTTGTGCAATTAAACATACCCCCTAATCTTTCAATTGGTTTGGACAAACTAATAAACCAACTCAAAAATGCTGAGAACATATCAATTACAGTTTCCAGTAATCAACAAATTCAAATTAGCGTTATTGCCAAATCGCCTAATGCTAATGAAACAACGCCCGTAACGACGTTACAAACAAAACCAAATCAGCCCCAAGTACCTTTACAGACTTTAACGATTCAGCTCCATTTTACAAAACAAGAAATATCTTCTTCTGGCCTTTTAATTCTTAGCCAACCGGTTAGCACAACTAGCAGAGCACATGCTTCAAAAACACCTGACACAACATTAATAAATACGATTCAAACAGTAGATTTAAATAAGAAACTCGGAGAAATTGCGTCTAGCTTAATTTCTTCCTCTCAGAAATCTTCACCATCAAAACCGAATAACATACTAACCACCAATATCGCACAAATTGAAACTATAACGGGACAATTAAAAGAAAATGTGTCGACGGTTTTAAGCTCGTCCACACTCATCAATAAATTCGTTCAACTAATTGAAAATCTTGGGCTGCAGAAACTCAGCAATAAAAAAGACACTTCTCTAGATTTAAAAACAATAGAGTCAACAAAATCTTTGACTCATGATTTTATTCGAAGTTTGGGAAAATTTAATATTGAAATTCAAAAACTATTTGAAGCTATCACTAAACCTATAGCGCTAGAACAACTAACTCAAGCCGATACGGCTCAAAATACCAAGAACTTGGTTTCTAGGCTAATCAAGAGCGGTAATTTATTTGAAAACGCGTTGAAAATGCGGGTAGCAAAAAATGATACAACCTCATTAAGTCACTCATCAAAAATACCAAGTGATAATAAATTATTGCTTAATCAACTAAATAATCAAATAGAAAAACTGCTGCTAGAAATTATTCGTTATTCTGAAAAGCCTGTTTCATCCAGTCAAATTGAAAAAATAGCGAATTCACTAATAACTCAAGTGAAAGAATTCACACCATTAGAAAAACATCAACTAGAAACCAGTAAGAAAAATGCAATTCTAAAAAATCAAAATCAGCAAGAACAGTTACAAAACGTTATCAAACTCAGCAAGTCGCTTCAAGTGATCATTAATAGTAGTTTACAACAAATCGAACAAAACCAGCTTCATAGTTTGAAAAGTGAACAATTTAACCTTCAGCAGTTTTTAGTTGATTTACCGATCAAGCAAAACGGTATGATCGATTCGTTTGAAATGCGTTTCGAAAGCCCCGGAGAAAAGAATAATTCAATTAAAAAAAGATATTGGAAAGTTGTTGTTAAATTCGATCTAGAACCACTTGGTCCTATGTTTGCAGAAATCCAATTTGAAAACGAAAGAATATCTACCCATATTTTTGCGGAAAAAAAAGAAACCGCTGTTTTAATTAATCAGCACTTACCTACATTGCGGAAATCACTATTTAGTGCGGGTGTAGATGTTAATAAAGTTTCAGGTAGTCAAGGAAATATCCCTGAAAACCTTTATGGTCAAGATAAACCTAGTATCGATGCCCACGCTTAAGATGATGAATTCCTCCAACATTTACCAACCGAGACTTAACACAATAAAAAAGGCTGCAGCACTCAAATACGACGGTAAAAACACACCTAAAATAGTGGCAAAAGGCGATGGTAAATTAGCACAAAAAATAGTTTCGCTTGCTAAAGAGAATGATGTGCATATTCATTACGACCCACTTCTGATCGATGTATTAAGCCGTTTAGAATTAGATCAGGAAATTCCAGAAACGTTATTTCTAGCGGTAGCTAAAATTATTGCGTTTGCTTATTACTTACAAGGTAAACACCCTGAGAGCCCTGTAAAATCATGCATTGATGATACTTTAACAATAGAACATAAAACTTCAGAATCTACAAATAGCGGTGATTTACAAACTGAATAAGACAATTATGCATTCCGTGCTATTATCGGTCATCTTTTCTTTAAAATAATAATAAAATGAAAAAACAAATCATTTTTATACTACTTGTTCTATTAAGTACCTATAGTCATGCGGAAAGTTACTATCAAGTCACTCTATTAAGAGCTGCACCCGGCAATTTGCCTCAATTGATTGAGCAAGTAAAACAACACAAAATCAAGCTGACAGGCAATGTATCCATTATGCGTCACAGTCAAGGTGACCATTGGGATTTAATGTTGTTAGAACCCGTTAAGAAAAACCAATTCACCTCGTTAGATCTTAAATCACATGCAGATTTTCAACATGAATTTATAGTGACTTCAGCGTCTACATGGAAAGAAATCAAACAGCTCTCTCATACGAGTGGTATATTTCATATTGAAATGTTCCATGCGGTACATGGAAAATCGAAAGAGCTAATAAAACAAAGAAATATGGAGAATAAATATTTAACTTTAACAAATCGGCGAGCCAATATTATTTTTGAAACATCCTTTGGAAGTGATGTAGATAGTTTCACCATTGGTTATTACAAAGACATGATCGCATTTGCTTCTATGCCTGACTTACCGGCAAAAGTATTTTCAAAAGCAGCAACCGATGCTGGTTTTAAATCTAGAGATGATATTGGTCTTTATTTGAGAGAGCTCATTTTGTCTCATCACGATACAATTGCTACAAACGTAAATTAATATAATTCTGTTGTCCGCACAGATAATATCGTTGCGTAATCAGGCGACGGAATGATAGAAAACTTAGTGCTAGAGCCTAGCAGTAAGTTTTCTTAGGCGATAATGGTGTAGTATATTTTTAAAATTCAAATCACACTGCATCCAAAGCCTGCCGAATATCTGCAATTAAATCCTCAACATCCTCAACGCCTACCGATAAACGAACTAAGCTATCTGAAATCCCAAGACGCTTTCGTATATCTTTAGGAACCGAAGCATGAGTCATCAACGCGGGATGATTACTTAAACTCTCAACGCCACCTAAACTTTCCGCTAAGGCGAACAACTTTAGGTTTTGCATAAAAGCACTGGCTTTTTTAAGCCCACCTTTTATAACAATGGAAATCATTCCACCAAAACCATCCATTTGTTCCTCTGCTAAGTCGGCTTGAGGGTGACTTGCAAGACCCGGATAATAGACTCTTTCTATTTGATTATGAGCCGTTAACCACTGCGCGATTCGCATACCCGACTCATTATGTTGCTTCATTCTAAGTGCTAAAGTCTTCAATCCTCTAAGTGCTAAAAAGCTATCAAATGGTCCAGCGATTGTCCCAGTAGAATTTTGTAAGAAAGCTAAATCTTCAGCTAATTTTTCATTATCACCCACTACCGCAACGCCACCCACCATATCTGAATGACCATTAATATATTTAGTGGCCGAATGCATGACGATATCAAAACCATAATCTAAAGGGCGCTGATTATATGGCGTAGCAAAGGTGTTATCAGCTACAGCAATTATTCCCAATTCTTTTGCTAGTGCTGCAACCGCTTTTAAATCGACCAGTGTTAACATTGGATTAGTTGGTGTTTCTACCCATAACATTTTAGTGTTTGGTTTGATCGCAGCTCTTAAAGCGTCAATATCACTCATGTCTACAAAATCGAATTCAATTCCTGCACTGCGTTTACGAACTTTATCAAATAAACGGAATGTACCCCCATACAAATCATCCATTGCTAAAACATGATCGCCAGAGTCAACTAATTCGAGAATAGTCGATGTAGCAGCCATGCCCGTAGCAAAGGCAAACCCGCGTTTTCCATTTTCTAAACTCGCAATACATCGCTCATAAGCAAATCTGGTAGGGTTTTGAGAGCGAGAATACTCATAACCCGTATGCTCACCGGGTGCTGATTGAATATAGGTAGAAGTTTGGTAAATTGGTGTCATCACTGCACCCGTTCTTGGATCGGGATATTGCCCGCCGTGTATCACTTTTGTAGCAAATTTCAGGTTTGATTTTTCTACTTTGTTGTCATCTATCATTGTCGTATCTTCTTTTTTAGTTTGCTTTATTGGTCGAGATTACTTCGTATAAGTTAATTGTCGTTGCAATAAACCAATCTGTCAAATGAATGCTAATAGTTAATGCTGATGTCCACCCACACCGTGCGCATGCCCATGAGTTACTTCTTCACTTGTAGCAGTTCTTACATCAATTATTTTAACTGCAAAAGTTAAAGTCTTTCCTGCAAACGGATGGTTAAAATCAACTACCACCATAAATTTACCCGGTTTCACCACAGTCACTCGTTTATTACCTTGCTCAGTATGAACCACACCAACCATACCTTTCTTCCATTTGATTTTTTTGTTAGAACTCATGCCCTGCAAATGTTTCATCGGAATTTTCTGTTCTGAATTGTCTTTCGGCATTCCATAAGCCTCTTCTGGCGCTAAAGTGACACTAAACTCATTATTTTTTTCTTTGCCGTCCATCGCTTTTTCTAAGCCTGCCAATAAACCATTATGACCATGCAAATATGCCATCGGTAAACCCGTGGTAGAATCTTCTAACACTTTATCTTCCATGTCGGTCATTTTGTAAACAAACTGTACGACTGTATCTTTTTCTATTTTCATCTTGTTAAATTCCTAAATATTCAATTCAACAATCTATTGTTAGCAGATTGACTCTAATTTCCGCTATTATACGCAAATATTCAACAACTAATAATAAAAGCCTTTCACTATGCCTTTTTTAATAAAACATCAAAATGATATTGCTTCAAACCGATCGGAGATCACTATTGAAGGATTAACGATTGGTCGATCCGCAAAGAATGCTTTATTAATAGATGATCCTTCAGTTAGCCAGTTTCACGCAATTATTGATACAAAAGAGCTAAAAGATGGTTCGGTAATCTATTTCATACAAGATTTGGAGAGCACCAATCAAACATTAGTAAATAATAAGGCTGTGACTCAACATCTTTTATGTGATCAAGATATTATTAATATTGGATTACACGAGTTTAAATATATTGATGAAAATACTGAATCCTTAGCGGCGACTAAAGCGTTTAAAAAGAGTTGGATACCGGGTGTATTGATACTCAAAGACTAGATTATAACCAAAACACTTTTAGCTATAATTAGCATAAAACGGTATAGTTGCACCCAATTGAATTCTTGAATTAGCAAAAGCTCGACTATGTCTGAAAAACCTCGAAAAATACTGATAACTAGTGCCCTACCCTATGCTAATGGCCCTATCCATATAGGCCATATGTTGGAATATGTACAAACTGATATTTGGGCAAGGTTTCAGCGTCTTATAGGCAATGAATGTTATTACGTATGCGCCGATGATACGCATGGCACACCTATAATGCTTAGCGCGCAAAAGCAAGGAATTACTCCTGAAGAATTAATTGCTAAAAGTCATAATAGTCACACTAAAGACTTCGATGCTTTTCATATCGCTTTTGATAATTTTCATTCGACTCATAGTAAAGAAAACAAACAATTTACAGATAGTATTTACTTAGCACTTAAAGAAAAAGGTCACATTGCTAAAAGAACTATTGATCAGTTATTTGACCCTGAAAAAGAAATGTTTTTACCTGACCGTTTTGTAAAAGGTGAATGTCCAAAATGTGGTTCAGAAGATCAATATGGTGATAACTGTGATGTTTGTAGTGCCACCTATAGTCCTACCGAATTAAAAAATCCAGTTTCTGCAGTTTCTGGTGCGACTCCTGTACTCAAAAAATCCGACCACTTTTTTGTTAAATTGCAACACTTTGAATCCATGTTAAAAGATTGGTTAAAAACTGGCGTAAGCAAACAAATTGCAAACAAATTAGATGAATGGCTTTCAATTGGCCTTCAAGAATGGGATATCTCCCGTGATGCACCTTATTTTGGTTACGAGATTCCAGGCGAACCCGGCAAGTATTTTTATGTTTGGCTAGATGCACCTATTGGCTACATGGCAAGTTTTAAAAACCTATGCGATAGAACCGATGGATTAGATTTTGATGAGTTTTGGAAAAAAGATTCAACAGCAGAACTTTATCATTTCATTGGTAAAGACATTATTAATTTCCATTGTTTATTTTGGCCATCATGTTTAAGCGCCGCAGATTATAGAACGCCAACGGCTGTTTTTGCCCATGGTTTTTTAACCGTTAACGGAACTAAAATGTCTAAAACTAAAGGGACTTTTATTAAGGCATCAACTTATCTAGAACATCTAGACCCTGAATATTTAAGATATTACTACTCAGCCAAATTATCAAATAAAATTGATGACTTTGATTTGAATCTCGAAGATTTTGTTCAACGAGTCAATTCAGATCTAGTCAATAAATATGTCAACATCGCCAGTCGCTGTGCAAAGCTAGTTCAAAAAACTGGCGGAAAGCTTCATTCACAAATTGGCGACCAAGAATTATTAAAACACTTTCAAGATGAAGCAGATATCATAAAAAATCATTATGAAAATAGAGACTATGGCAAAGCAAGCAAAGCGATTATGGCGCTGGCGGATAAAGCTAATGTTTACATTGATGAAAAAGCACCTTGGACACTAGCTAAAAATGAAGAGACTGCTGATGAAGCGTTGCTAGTTTGCTCAATGGGAATTAACCTTTTCAGAATCCTTAGCATTTATTTAAAACCTGTTTTACCAAAATTGATGGAAGAAGTCGAAATGTTTTTGAATGCAGGAGAGTTAACTTGGCAATCAGTTGATGTTCCATTAACCGATCATTGTCTTAATCCGTTTAAGCCTCTAATGAAACGTATAGATTTAAAGAAAGTCGAAGCTATGGTTGCATCTTCTGTTGAAGCTAGTGCACCTGCAAAACCTAAAAAAGAAAAGAAAAAGAATAAAAAGTCTGATGACTCGGTAATAAAGCCTGAAATTCAATTTGAAGATTTTGATAAAATTGATTTGAGACTCGCAACAATTGTTTCTGCCGAACACGTTGAAGGTGCGGATAAACTACTAAAATTAACATTAGATATTGGCACTCAACAAAAACAGGTTTTCGCGGGTATTAAAAGTGCTTACGCCCCGGAAGATTTAGTTGGTAAATTAACCGTTATGGTAGCTAATTTAGCACCACGGAAAATGCGTTTTGGCATGTCAGAAGGAATGGTATTAGCTGCTGGTCCTGGCGGTGAAGATTTATGGGTATTAAATCCAGATGAAAGCCGTCCTGGTCAAAAAGCAAAAGCAGGAATGCGAGTAAAATAAGTTCTGAATAAATAAGAATATAAAAGGTTAAAATATGCAAACATTTGAGCTTTACGGAATCGCTTGGTTGGTTTACTTTATTTTAGGACTAGCCTTATTGGCTTTAGTCGCTTATAAAGTTAAAAACCTAACTTGGCCGGTTAAATTTTCCATCATTAGTTTTTTAGCGGTAGGTGCTTTAACACCAGAGATTGTTACATCAAGTATAGTTACCAATGCAGAAACCTATGCTCCATTGGTAATCACTTCACTTTTAAAAGCTGAAGTTGAAGGAAGCAAAGCAATTATAAGTGGACTAGTTCAGTTAGTCATTGTCTGGGGCATTGTCTTTTTTATTGGCATGAGTACCCGCCATTTTTTAACTACACGCGCTAAGCGATAATATTATTTTGTTCTATTGAATAATTGCTAATGGACATACTATTACTTCTCATTAGCACTGTTTTAGTTAATAACTTCGTCTTAGTTAAATTCCTAGGCCTCTGCCCTTTCATGGGTGTTTCAAATCGAGTAGAAACGGCTACTGGAATGGCAGCCGCTACCACCTTTGTTTTAACACTGGCTTCTATGGTTAGTTATCTAATTAACCATTATGTATTACAACCTTTCCATGTTGAATATTTACAAACCCTCGCCTTTATTTTGTCGATTGCGGTTGTCGTTCAGTTTACCGAAATGGTAATCCAAAAAACAAGCCCTGTTTTACATAGAGTCTTGGGTATATTTTTGCCCTTGATAACAACTAACTGTGCGGTATTAGGTGTTGCCTTATTGAACGTTAATCAAGGACATGATTTTATTCACTCTATTTTTTATGGATTTGGTGCGGCGCTTGGTTTTTCTTTAGTTCTTATTCTATTTTCAGGGATGCGAGAGCGAATTGATGTAGCTGATGTACCTAAACCATTTAAAGGCGCGGCCATTAGCCTCATAACTGCAGGACTTATGTCCCTCGCATTTATGGGCTTCGCAGGCTTGGTTTAAATGCGGAGGATCATTTAAATGGAGACTGAATTATTCTCAGGTATGTCAGTTATGCCACTATGGCTATTCGAAATGATACAAGCAATAACAGTGATCACTGTTTTTTCTGGATTATGTGGCGCATTGCTTGGTTACGCTTCTGTTTACTTTAAGGTAGAAGGCGACCCAATCGTTGAACAAATTAACGCAATTTTGCCTCAGACTCAATGCGGTCAATGCGGTCATCCAGGATGTAAACCATACGCCCAAGCGATTTCAAATGGTGAAGCAATCAACCGATGCCCTCCTGGCGGTGAAGCTGGAATTAAATCGCTTGCGAATCTTTTAGAATTAGACGTGATACCGCTAAACGAAGAATGCGGGGAAGAAAGTTTACCTAGAGTTGCCTTCATCATAGAGGAAGAATGCATTGGTTGTACTAAGTGTATCCAAGCTTGCCCTGTTGACGCGATTGTCGGCACGGCAAAACAAATGCATACCGTAATTATAAGTGAATGTACCGGCTGTGATCTATGTGTACCACCCTGCCCTGTCGATTGTATTGAAATGCCTTTCGTTGAAACAAACCTATTTAATTGGCGACAACAAAAACCCAATAAACAAATAATTGTACTTAATTAAACCTTGTGAACTCTATGCTTAAAAACTTCACATCAACTTCAGCCAATAAATTTCATGGTGGAATTCATCCGCCAGAAAACAAACTAACTTCAAGCTATCGTACTATCGGCAAACTTGATTCGGATAAATTCTTTAGAGTTCAGATCAATCAATCATCAGTTCAAAATATTGAGCAACCAATAAAAATCATTGTCACTATAGGGCAAAAGGTTGTGCAAGGAGAAGCTTTAACCACCTTCCAACCGTCAAACGATCAGCTTAACGTTCCAGTTCATTCTCCTTGTGATGGGATCGTATCAGAAATCCAATTATTCGACTGCGGTCATAAGTCGTCTTTTGCTGAAATGACTATTGTTATTAAAGCGGAAATAAATACTGAGCAAAAAAGCCCTGCTACCAAAGATGATAATCAATGGGCATTGGAATCAGCAGAATTTTTGCTCGATAAAATTAGAAGCGCAGGAATTGTTGGTTTAGGTGGAGCAACTTTCCCCACTCACATCAAACAATCTTCACCATTGAAAATTGATAGCATTAACCACCCTACTCTGATTATTAATGCTATGGAATGTGAGCCTTATATTACTTGTGACGATAGGATTCTAAGAGAGAATGCAAGCCAGATTATTCAAGGCGCTCTTATCGTTTCAAAAATTGTGAATTGTGAGAAAATTATCTTTGCTATTGAAGATAATAAACCCGAAGCGACTTTAGCGGTTCAAAAAGCCATAGAATTAATAACGGGTAATGAAGTAGAGTTTTCTATTATCGTAGCACCAACAAAATATCCCAGTGGCGGAGAAAAACAATTAATTCAAATTATCACTGGTCAAGAGTTAACCAAACAACAATTACCGAAAGACCTCAATATATTAGTACAAAATGTTGCGACACTATTTGCGGTTTACCAAGCAGTTGCACTAAATAAGAACTTAACAGAAAGACTAGTTACCATAACTGGTAATTTAGTCGATACACCAGGAAATTACTGGATACCTTTTGGCACATCTTTTTCTCACATTATTAATCAGTTTAATATTGCAGAAAAAGACTTGGAATACGTCATTATCGGTGGTCCTTTAATGGGCCAAAAAATATTGAATTTTAATATCCCAACCAGTAAAAAAGTAAACTGCTTGATTTTCAACAAACGCGTTGTCAAAGTTGAAATAAAAGATTGTATTCGATGTGGAGAATGCGAAACTGTTTGCCCGATTAAACTTTTACCACAGCAACTTTATTGGTTTTCTAAATCTGAACAATGGGAGCCAATGGCGCAATTAGACTTAAAAGCTTGTATTGAGTGTGGTGCCTGCGATTATGTTTGCCCAAGTCATATTCCTCTGGTGGATTATTTTCGATTTGCCAAGTCTGAAATAAAACATCTAGCAATCAAAGAAAAGGCTTCTGACTTAGCCAAGCAACGATTTGATAACCGCGAGAATCGACTCATCCGTATAAAATTAGAAAGAAAAGCAAAACAGAAGAAAGCAGCACAAGATAGAAAAAAAGCATCCGAAAATAAATCGATTGATCCTGATGGCAAAAAAACCGCTATTTTAGATGCGCTCAATCGTGTGAAAAATAAAACCAAACCAAAGAATGAAATAAATATGAGGTTAAGCGATGAGGAGTAATCCATTTGCAACGGAAACTCGCACAACCAATCAATTAATGTTATTGGTTTGCGCTGGATTAATACCGGGCGCGGTGACTCAATTTTATTTCTTTGGCTGGGGAATACTAATCAATTTGATACTTTGCGGTACCTTTGCAATAAGCGCAGAAGCCTTAATCCTAAAAATAAGGAAGCGTCCAGTCTTAACCACTTTAAAAGACAACTCTGCTTTGCTGACGGGACTATTACTTGGTTTAGCCATACCACCGTTGCTGCCTTGGTGGATGAGTTTTATTGGCGTTTACTTTGCTATTGTTTTCGCCAAACACTTATATGGTGGCTTAGGATACAATCCGTTTAATCCGGCAATGATTGGTTATGTTTTGCTACTGATTTCTTTTCCTTTGGCTATGACAAATTGGTTACCTACGCAAGAGTTATTAACTCTAAAACCAAATCTACTACAGAGTATTGAACTAACTTTTTTCGGCATCACGTCTGGTATTAGATCTGGTATAACAAATGAACTCAATAACATAACTGATATAAGAACACTTGCCGATGGCTTTACCATGGCGACACCACTGGATCATATAAGAACCTCTCTTTCCCAAGGATTTATGCTTTCAGAAATACAGAACCAGTCAAGTGAGAATGCTTCTTTCACCATTAATTCAATAAGCTGGGTATGGGTTAATGTCGCTTATTTATTAGGAGGGTTCTATCTACTTTTTCTTAAACTTATCCGTTGGCATATTTCCGTATCAATAATAGCCTCAATGATAGTGACTTCGACCTTTTTATCAATAATTGACGATCAAATTTATCTATCTGCAAGCAGTCACTTGTTCTATGGCGCATCCATGATCGGTATATTCTTTATTGCGACCGATCCCGTTAGCGCATCAACGACTCAAAAAGGTCGACTTGTATTTGGTGCGTTGATTGGTTTTACTTTAATCATGATTAGAACATTTGGTAGTTATCCTGACGCATTTGCTTTCGCGGTTATATTATTAAATATCGCATCTCCAACTATCGATCATTATTTTCGACCTATCGTTTATGGAACTAAAAAATCTGACAAAGAAGTTCCTGTAAAAGAAATCCCAATAAGCATTGTGGATAACGATATTAAAGGTCAGAATAATGAGTAGTAATGACGCTCTAAAAAAGTCCATCCGTAAAAACGCGTTTATACTTGCGCTATTTGCAATGGCTTCTACCGCATTAGTGTCTATTGTCCATCAATTGACCAAAGATAGAATAGCAAGTGAAGTAGAAAGGGTGATGAATCAACGACTGAATAAATTGGTCGCATCGGATAAATACAATAATTCACCTACAAGCGATTGTATCTTAGTAACCAATCATTCCAGAATAAACCAAGTGTCGATAAACAAAATTCATCGTATGCGGAAAAATAAACATCCCATTGCTCTGGTATTTTCATCGACTGCCCATGATGGTTACTCGGGAGATATTAATCTATTGATAGCGCTATCGAACCAAGATAAACTGCTTGGTGTCGAAATTATAAATCACCGAGAAACACCCGGATTAGGTGATAAGATCGACTCCAACAAAAGCAATTGGTTAACGCAGTTTAATAATGTTAGGTTAACGAGTATTAGTGAAAAAAGCTGGCGCGTCAAAAAGGATGGTGGTGATTTTGATGCATTAACCGGTGCCACTGTTACGCCTAGAGCTACTATTAATGCAATATTTCAGACAGCTCTGTATTTCAAGAATAATAAAGACGTGTTATATGATAAAGAAGCAAACTGTGAAGTGAATATTAACAACTAATGTTATTCATGGCGCGAGGTTTTGTTTCGTCCATTTTCTTTTGACCGATAAAGCGCTTTATCAGAATTTTCTAACCAGTCTTTAGCTGATGAAATGTCGGTCGTTAATTGGCAAATCCCTAAACTGACAGTAAACTTTATTTCTAAATCATCATAAACGATTGTCAATTTCGCTAATTTCTTACGTAGTCGTTCCGAAAATATAAATGCGCCATCTATATCCGTCTCAGAAAGTAAAGCAACAAACTCTTCTCCTCCATAACGACCACAAACATCTTGTTCTCTTGCACATTCAACTAAAGTTTTAGCGCATTGTCTAATGACCTCATCGCCAGCCTGATGCCCGTATGTATCATTAACTTGTTTAAAATGGTCAATATCAAAAATTACCAAACTAATCGTCTGTTGATAACGACTGAATTTTTTAAATTCAAACTCTTGGCACTCTTGCCAATAGCCACGATTATTTAAATTAGTAAGCTTATCAGTACGACTAAGTTTTTCTAATTGCAAATTGGCTGTTTTTAAGGCACTTCTGTTAGTCGCCACATCGGTAACGTCATAAACAATAATACAAATATTATCGACTTCCCCCGTCGTTGACAAGATGGGAAAAATGGAAATGTTTTGGTACATCAGTTCGGCAATACCAGTGATCGGACGATAGTTTTTAAATTTGAATATGTAGGGACGTTGCTCCCAAATACTAAATGCTCGTATTTTAAGCTGGAAGACCGATTCAACTTTATGTTGAAACCATTTTTGATCGATCTCTGGAAATAATTCAAATATATTTCTATTCCGAGTATCATTTGCAACCACTCCGCTATGATTTTCCATAAAACTATTCCATAACTGAATTTCATTTTCTTTATTCAGTACGACTAGACCAACATCTATGTTTTGCAACATATCCATCATCCAGTGAAACTCTCTCAATTGTTCGATTGAATTACTCATAGTTTTACTTTGCTTTTTAAACCTCTTTAATTTTTATTCAAGTTATACGATGTATTTCAAAAGTTTTTTTAAGGGGCCGACACAAGATTCAGTGAAGAGTAAAAGTAAATCACAATTGATCCCCTTATTTTCAATTCGATAATTAATTTCAATCGATAAAGCTTTATCCCAATTTTTAACATTATTATCGATTAATTCCTTAACCTTTAAATGTTGCCCCAAAACAATAGGATGGCCTTGGCTTAAATTGATGTCGAGTTGATCGGATATTCCTTGTAAACAAGCACCCACTAAAATATTAGCGATATCCATCAGTAACTCTAATTCTATTTTCTCATTGATCTCACCATTATATTCCATCAACGAAGCAATATTTTTAAAAGATGAGTCGTTAAATATTAGTAACGCTTCTCCAGACAAACCAGGACCTATAAATCCCTGACATACAGAAGAAACCGTTTCGTCTTGAGCTGAAAACTGCAAAGCCATATGAAGTTCGGACAATTCAATATGATTGACCTTAGGAATAGGTAACTCGACAAACACATCCAAAAACCTTGCAAGAACATCACCAGCTCGTCCCATCGCAACGTTCGATATTTCCTGCATCGCATCAATAAATTCTTTTTCGCTCATTTCTGCATTTGAATCGGCTAAAACTAAGTTTTTTCTAGAACTTTTACTATTGATAAATCCATGTTTTTGTAATGCTTTAAGTAAAACCTCTTTAGATATAGGTTTTTTAACGAAATCCAAAGCGCCTAACTCTAAAACACGTTCTTGAGCGGTAGGCTGAATATCTCCCGAAACTACTAGAATGTCCATTTCAATAGTTCTGTGATTTAGCTCCTCTAACGTTTCATAACCATCAAATACGGGCATATTTAAGTCTAAGAACATTAGATCAGGAATGGAGTCTTGGATTATCTCGATAGCTTCACGACCATGCTCCGCATAAATTATTTCAACCGGCCAATCTTCAGGCAAACAACGAGCAAGCTGCTTTCTCGCCATTCTAGAATCATCGCAAATTAAGATAGTTTTGGGCATGGGCTGGATTTGCTCAGGAATAACTTTAATAACCTTATGTGTTATTAAGGTATAGCAAATAATGCTTGTTTTTGCCTATTTATTCTCTATTTTGATTAGTTGAGCAACTTTTATTTAAAAGCTCTCGAGTATTCAAACTTTTTAACTTCGAACTTTCTAACTTCGAACACCACTCTCAATAATTGTTTTAGCAATTCGAGCGACATGATTGACTATGTCGTGGCTAGGTTCTTTTATTAAATAGCTATTAGTGATTTTTTTTTGTTTATGAATAAAATCTTCATATTCTGTTAATTCACTATAAATGTAAGGGTCAGCTGTTAAACAACTAATACTAGATTCATTTAAAAGATTAGATAGTTTACTAATTTGAAGTTGTTTCCTTTGCGGTAAAATAACTCTACTCTGAACAGAATCATCTGAATAGAGCCGACTAATACGACTATTAAATAATATCGCTTTAAATTTAATGTTAGCGTCCATACTAGCCATTAACTCTTTCAACAAAAAAGTAAAAGACACCAAATCAATAAGTGAGGACTGGACTCCAGTTTCATCGTTTGCAGAATGTTGTAAAAAGGGCACTAGACCGCCTGCAAAAATTTCGCCTTGAAAGAAGGTAGAATACGCATTAGTAGCTGATTTTACATATTTTTCTATCTTTACCACTTGTTGTGCCAAATCGTCATTATCTGGTTTGGGTAAATCAATAGCAAACCATACTATTGGAACTGATTCGACAGCTTCTTCACCTTGCCATCGTACATGCTGCCGAAGCTCCCTAAGGCGAATGGGTTTAGAAAATGAAGCATCTGCCAAGTTTTCAACTTGTTCAAACCAAAGCTCTTGAGAATCCGCAACTTCAATTTCAGACTCCGCGGCTTTACGTGTAACGAGTAAATGAATGGCCGTCACAATTCTTTTGACCTTACCTTTATATCTAAAAAGGCAATAAATTAAGCTCAAAACTAAAAAGGTCGTTAAGGCAAAAATTCGAAGCCTAATTCGATGAAAATTATCTCTAAAATCTGATTCTAATTCAAAGCCATCAATTTCAATTTTAAACCATCCGGCGGTTACTCCTTTAAACGTAATTTTTTCAATAAATGGAATATTCTTTTTAGCTGATAAATAATCAAATTCCATATTTTTAGCTGAATCCTCATTTGATTGTTTTTTCTTCTCTGATGGCGAATTGGAGATAGAGCCGGAGTTATCAGCAGTTTCTTTTGAGTTATTTATTTCTCTGAAGGTTAAACTATTACTTTGCTCTGCGGTAGTTTCCTCTGCCAGGCTTTTCTGTGGGAATTTTGTGACAATAATACCATCCGCCGAATAGATGGTAGCGGTATGTATATAAAGGTCTTTAGCTATATTTTGCGCCAGCAGTTCAAGTTGTAAGTTATCATCAGAGAGCAATGCTTCAGCGCTTGAATCAGCGGCTATTTTCACAATGCTATGGGCGTATTCAGAGGTTCTTTTTGCAACTAACTTTTCCACTTGGTAGTCAATAATGTACCAAGACAAAGAAAGGAATGATGTCAATAATACAAAAACAATCGGTATCATACCCGCCAATATATTGGGGGCTGATTTTGCTTTCATTATTATTTTGAAGGGAATTTGAGTATTACTATCCATAAAATCATTGTATCAAGTTGACATTCAAATAACTATTATCACAAACGACTCATTCCCTTTTAATGGTATTATGTGATTTCAGACGCAAACTATTAATTATAAAAGTGAAATATGATGCCACTAACTATAACTAAAGATCTTGAGTACTTTTTTGCTGAAGGGGTTTGCGAAAGCGTACACGATAATTCAGCAAATAAAACTACTTTTTTAAATAGTGCCACAATACTTAAAATATCATTATTCTCAAATTTAGTAGAACTCAAACAAGAAAGTGACTTTAACAAGATGCTTGATGCTATTGAAAATCAAATGCTTTTTTCAAAAAACAATCAAGCGGACTCTATCATTTGGAATTGTTTTATTAAAGAGCAATACTTACCATTGTTTTTTAAGAATCTAAATCAATATACGTCTTTTGATTATCTAATTTGGCCTAAAGGTAACCCATCAACGTCTTCATCTGCCCCCAAACTAATCGTTTTTGACATGGATTCAACTTTTATTCAAATTGAAGTAATTGATGAATTAGCAAAAGCTCATAATGTTGGCAGTGAAGTTTCCAAAGTGACTGAGTCTGCGATGCGTGGCGAATTAGACTTTTCAGAAAGTCTAATCACACGCGTTGCTTGCTTAAAAGGATTAACTAGCGATACCATTGAAAACATCGCTAACAATCTACCGGTATCCCCAGGCGTTGATAGGTTAGTTAAATGGGCTCATCACCAAGATATAAAAATCGCTATTGTTTCTGGAGGCTTTACTCCTTTTGTTAAAAAGCTAGCGATACAAATGAACTTATTTAAAGTAAAAGCCAATGACTTAGAAATAGTAAAAAACAAATTAACCGGTAAAGTGCTCGGCGACATCGTAGATGCTCAAGCAAAGGCCTATTTTGTTAATGAATTAAAACAGCAATTAAATTTGAATACTAATGAAATAATGAGTATTGGCGACGGAGCTAATGATTTATTGATGATGAAAGAAACAGGGTTTAGTTTAGCCTATCGAGCTAAACCAGCCGTTGATAAAGAGGCCAGTGGGCGAATGAAATCAACTCATTTAGATCGATTAATTAGTGTTTTTACTAATTA
>JQIA01000723.1_pt1 | contig 17305 bp, 16 predicted proteins | sample 811431 | NCBI WGS metagenome assembly JQIA01 (sample SAMN02998118, study PRJNA258478) | marine sediment metagenome | biome: marine; feature: seafloor; material: sediment; isolation source: oil-polluted sediment collected from 3 locations (0.5 km, 0.7 km and 0.9 km)... | place: USA: Gulf of Mexico ...
CGGAACGGGGAACAAAATCATCATACCCAACCAAAAAAGTCTCACCGGTATTCCCCAGTCCGGTTGTTTCATCCAGAAGGTCCTGAATCTGTTTATCTGAAAGCTGAACCCCTATGATTGCTACGAGTTGCCCTTCTGCTATAATCGGAGCAGCAAAAAAAGTAGCCGGAGCATTGTTCGACGGTGCATACCGCTCATAATCAACCATGCTGGCTTTCTTCGTGTTCGCCACGCTGGTGACCAATCGTCCGAGATTGGAGTTGCTGTACTTGCCGGTAATCAGATTGGTATGGTAATCCGATTCCTCCTCTGCGGAATAAAAGCAGTACCCATTTTTATCAAACAGAAAAATATCGTAGTATCCGTAGGCTTTCTGATACTTCTCCAACAGATCCTCTGTTTCTCCGGCAGTTGTGGGAACAACAACCTCTTTAAGGGCACCGTTGGTGATCAGCCCCCAGTCCAACCCTTCAATAGCAACAGGTTGATAAGCGGAAAGCTCGAAGAGCCCGGTGTCACCAATTTTATGGAGAATGCCCGTCTTCCCGGCCAAGACCAAGTCGGTGTCAGGCCCGTGCTTGGGATCACCGATCTTACCCTCTTTAACCACACGGTTACTATGTAACTTGGGAGAGTCTTTGTCACCGACCAGATAGGATTCAAAAGTGCTTGTCAGCCCCTCGCGAGCCTGAATAATGGCATCAATTGCTTTGGTGGAAAGTTGAAGAGCTACCACCCCAAGCAGACGATTATCTTCCAGAATCGGTGCCCCGACAAAGATAGCCTGTGCGTTGTTCGAAGGTGCATAGGGTGAATAATCCTCTATTGCCACGCTCTTCTGCTTGTAGGCCGTTGCAAATACTCGCCCCAATCCAGAATCTCTTAGCGAGCCGGTCACCACATTCTGGCCAAGATCAGATTCTTCAGCATTGGTATACACCACCATTCCATCTGCGGCTATCAAGAAAACATCATAATACTCATGACCCTTACCAAATTCCTGGTACCAAGGACCATATTTTTCCTTATAACCGTTCCAGAGGCTCCCCCCGATCTTACCGTCTTCCTCGCGCACGGCCTCGCCAAATTCCTGAACAGCATTCAACGTTGCAGGGCTTGTCGCAACCAGCTGTACATCAGACTTTCTCAGATGAATATATCGCTGAAGAGCCTGAATCTTTGTCGACTCAATCGACTGAAGCTGCTGGATAGCTCGATAACGAAGCGATTGAATAATATCAGCCAAAACAATGGTATCGTCAGCACGCTCCGTAATATAGCCAGCAACCTGGGTTTTCTTAATCTCTCGAATCGACTCCAGCTGAGCAGTAGCACGATCCGTCAGAGCGCTTGCCGCCTGCATCTGATCAATAATAGCGTTGGCAAGGAACGGAATAAGACCAACGAGCAGCAGCAGCAGAACCAGCTTGCCTCGCAGCCCCCACCCTATTCCTGAAGATTTCATCTTCATTTGTTTCATACTTTTCCCTCCTCCTGTCTGTTTTCCGATAGTACCGATCGACCGGATGATACTGTCCGGTACCGGGCCCCGTTCTGCCGCACTCCAAAGAACATGCCTCCATACCTCCTGATGAAATTTATCTTATTTTTTTATATATATCGGTATATCTTAAATATTGCAATTGGATCCGTATTTTTTTCTCAGGTGAAAATGCACACCGTGTGCCTAACAGCCTAACCGGCAAGCACTTCCTCAATACTCTTAGGAATTCCCGTATCCGGTAATAATTTCACCCCTGAACAGCGAGCTGCCACAGCTCCGGGCATCTCTCTATACAAACTGCCTGCCGGATCCTGAACAATACCGGTACCGCCCACCCGCAAAATTTCCTCCATGCCTTCTCCGCCATCCTCGCCCATCCCGGACAGGACAACGGCCACGCTTTTTTCCTTCATTCGCTCTGCCAGTGAGTAAAAGAGCATATCTATCGAACCTCTCCGGGTGACAAAGGGAGCAGCAGAAAGATGGAGCACCAATTCCCCCTCCTGTTCGTGAACGGTCAGATACTCATCTCCGGAGGCAAAATAGCAGACCCCAGATTCAATCTGAGCATTATTCTCTGCCCGACGGATAATCAGAGGCGACAATTTATTAATATATCGAACAAAAGAATCAAGGTGGCGAGAGGGTGCGTAAAAAATAGCGAGATATGCTACTGGAAATTTTGCCGCCAAATGCGGAAGAATCTTGAGCAAAGAGCCGTAACCGCCTTCTGCGACGCCCAACGCAACAAGTCGTTCACATTTCTTGCCGGAAAGGGCAAGCGCGTCTTTCTTCTCCTGACTGACAGCCCTGACGTATTTCACCGCCTCAAGCTCAACTTCCGCTGCCAGACGCACCTTACGTTCAATTTCACTGGTCTGCTCTGCCAGATTAGCCTCCCCCGTATTAGAGGGCTTAGAGACAAAATCCACGGCCCCGTACTTAAGGGCGTCAAAGGTCACATCAGAGCCCTCAACGGTCATAGAACTGAGCATAACAGTAGGCGTAGGTGCCTGGATCATCAGGTGCTTAATCGTGGTCAGGCCATCCATAACTGGCATTTCCACATCAAGGGTCACCACATCCGGCTTAAGCTGGGGAATAATTTGCAGCGCCTCTTCCCCGTTCTCTGCTTCTCCAACGACTTCTACCACGGGATTATCTTTAAATATATTGGCGATGACCTTGCGCATCATCCTGGAATCATCAACAATAAATAAATTAATTTTCTGATTTGCAGCCTTTATAGCGTAGCTTTCTCCGATTCCTCCGCCGACCGCGCTGCCTGCGGCTTCTTTTTTCAATCTGGCGGTTATAAGAATAGTCTCCAACCCTTTGGGAGTAATAAGCTTTTCTATCCCGACCACCGGGGGCTCTTCAGTGAATCCCAGAGGAGGCCAATCAAATATCTCCAATGCCGCCTCTACCCCCTGCTTGTTATCGCAGGAAGCATTCACGAGCATACCGTTTTCAAAATAGAAAACGCCCTGCTTTTTACTGCCGAAATGTACACGAATTCGACAGGTTCTTTGCAGTGCTTCAAGAAAAGAAACTATTTTCCCTACAAATATTCCTGGGGTGTAATCGTTCTCATCCAGGCGCTGTAGCCCCTCAAGAACCGCGCAACCGATGGTCTCTAAATTTGTCGGCTTAACCAGATAACGATAGACAGAATCTTTAAAATGGCACTCTCTCACCGACTCGACAGAGCGATGTTTCTCCGCGATCATCACAATACATTGAATATGTCGATAAGAAGAGGAAACAAGAGAGAGCAGGGCTAGCGCGTCAATATTCTCAGCATTGAGATTAACAACAAGAACAGCTATTTTCTCTTTTTTCAGCGCAAATATTTCATCGCCCCTATTCGTGGCAGTCAGCACCTCGTACTGACTGTAGGCAGACAGAACGTCACAGAGATCATTGACAAAAGTCAGATCATCATCAACAATGAGAATTTTTGATATATCAGACATGAATCATAAAACACATGCAATTGGTCAGGAAATTTATTACGTACGCTGGGCATACCTTTGAAAGCAAGCCCGAGACAAAAGCGACCGCCGCATCAGCACCCAAACGCCATCACCTTACTAAAATAACATATCCCGAGAAAAGAGAACAGCTTCTCCTGTAAAAAATACATCCTGGCTGCAATTATGCAAAGAATTATTATTAACTTTTCCTGCCGAATTTCATCCTTAAAACGAAATTACAGAAAGATAGAAAAGCAGAAATCCTAACAACTTGTTTCGGGAGATATTCCCGGTTAGTTCTCCAGTCAGACTCATCAGACTCATCAGACTATACCTATCTTCCCTCACGCAGGCGGACCTGTTACAGAAAAATATAAAGAACAAAAAAGATCGAAAATTCAATTCGAAGTGGAAATTTTATTAATAATACCGGTGGTAGAGGTCTGGCAAGTAAAAGCTATCCGTACTATTTTCCCCCCGGCAGCTTTCACCTCAGCAGCCCCGGCTATCTGATCTTCAGGCCAGTCCGCTCCCTTGACCAAAATATCCGGCAGCAACCTGGTAATCAATCTGAGCGGAGTATCTTCATCAAAAAGCACGACAAAATCCACGCAGCCAAGCGCAGCCAAAACCCGAGCCCGTTCAAGCTCACTGTTCACCGGTCGTGAAGGACCTTTTAAAGCCTGTACGGACCGGTCGGAATTTAACCCGATCACAAGGCAATCTCCACAGCGACGAGCCTCCTCCAAATAGCTGACATGGCCTGCGTGCAGGAGATCAAAACATCCATTGGTAAAAACGATCCTGCTTCCTTGGGCCCGCATACGTGCCAGACGCTCCTGGAGGGCCTCCTGTGTAACCGTTTTGTCGCTATCCTGACCATACCAGGGGCGTTCAGCAACGGAACAAAAACGGGACCGAACTACTTCTACATCCGCCGCCTTAAGCTCTGCCCTGATCACGGCGGGTTTGTCATCAGCTTCAGCCAATACCTTGCCTGAAGGAGCAATAATCATCGAATGGCCAGCCAAGTCCCCTACAGGGGTATTACCGCTTCCATTACATGCAACAACAAAGGCCTGATTTTCTACCGCCCGCGCTTTAAGCAAGATTTCCCAATGATCATAACGGACTCCGGGCCATTGTGCAGAGACAACAAGCAACGCGCATCCTGAAAAGACCTGCCTCCGGCTAAGTTCCGGAAATCGAAGATCATAGCAAACCAACGCACCAACCCGACCAAAAGGAGTCAACACCGTTTGGGACTCTTTGCCAGCAGCGAGATATTGGTCCTCCTGCCAGAGCTGAAAAAGATGCTGTTTCTGATAGCGGCCAACTACCCCCTCAGGCCCGACAATAAAGAGAGTATTATATATCCCCTCACCCTCTTGCTTGTCCAGCAAAGATCCGGCAAACCATATTCTACTCTGCGCTGCCTGGTGCTGGAGTTCAACAAGGAGTTGCGGCGTCTGCTCTGCAAGGGTCTCGATATTCGCATAATCAAAACCTGTGGCCCAAAGTTCAGGGAGAACAACCAAGGTGTCCGGAGCAAAGCTGGCAGCTGCCAACTTTTTCTGGAACTCTTTCAGGTTGGCGTCCACATCACCCTGCTGAAGAGACAGCTGCAAGCAGCCGACCCGTGGAAAAATTCGCTCCATCATCCAACCTCCTCCAACTCCAACTCCAACTCCAACTCCAGTAGAGCGAGCGCAGCAAGCTCGGCAACTGAAATCGTGCTGAACGCCCCCTGATCATACAGACGCAATTTTCTTTGGTCAGTTTTTGCCAGGTCCCGCAGTCTCTGCAACTGCCCCGCTCCCTCTGTACTCCCCAGTAAACCGATTGCCCGTGCTGCTAATCCACAGACTGTCGCATCAGGAGATTCCAGATAGGGGGGCAAATCATGCGCTACCCCTCGGGCCAATAAATGTTTTTTCCGGTACTGAGCTAATCGCCCCACAGCCCACATCAATCCCTGCTGCAACATCTCATGCTCAAGGAAATTACCATCCTGGCATTTCTCTGCACCGTCCGGTCGCATATATGAAATCAGCATATGGATATACTCATCAGCCAGTCCCTCATGACGGCACATGATCTCCGCCATGGATTCCGGTGCCCCCCAACCGATCCCACCGGATTCATCATTCAAGCTCCACAGCATACGACGAAGAATCACTCGTGCTTCTTCCATATTTTGCTCAGCCAGCCGGGCCACTGCACTGCCCATGACTGAAATCGCATGCCAACGGAGGTGTTCATCTGCATGACATATCCCGAAGAAGAGCGCATTAATCAGCTCTTTTTCCTGAAGCAGGCCAAGCTCTGTTTCAATATCGACAAGATCACCCTGCTTCAACAGGTCCAGCACGTGTTGCTTAATTGCTCGTGTCCCCATAACTGACTCTCTTACTCACAGTATTTACTCCGCATTGAAACGCATAATTTTACCATGTACTCAGATATGCTCAGGCAGGAAGAACAAAGACCCGCTTGGCCATTTCAGCATCCAACATAAAAAGTCCCGATGAATCGTTCTGAATCAGGCGCAGTTTATTCAGCACGTCGCCGACAGAAGACTCTTCTTCCACCTGTTCAGAGACAAACCATTGTAAAATAATCTTGGTTGCATGATCCTGCTCGGTAATCGCGAGATCCATCAAGTTGTTGATCAAGGCGGTCACTTTTTCCTCATGGGCCATGATCTGATCAAAAGCGACAAGAGGCGTCTCCCATTCTGCATTCGGTCGGCTAATCGTATCCAAAATCACCCTCCCCCCGCGCTCATTGACATAATCATAAAATTTCATCCCATGAGCAAGCTCTTCCTGGGCCTGTACACGCATCCAGCTTGCAAAACCGGACAAGCTTATCGAGCGAAAATAGGACTCCATTGATAGATACAGATAACCAGAATACATTTCTTCATTAATCTGGCGAGTTAATGCTTTCAATATTTTCTTTTTCAACATTTTTCTCTCCAATATTCTCATTCAAACATCACGCCGATATTTCACCAAAAAACTCTTGAGTATCTACGACGCATCAGGAGCAAACACCCTTGTTGCTGGCAGTAAAAAATAAATAACAACAGATAGCTAAATAACCCATTAAAGACCCAACATGAGAACTGTTTGATGAGAAGAAAGTCTATAATTATCTGAAAAACTATTGTTCTTTTATCATGAATCTGTTTTCTTACAGAAGCGTGAAGCGGTGAGAGCAAAGGATCAGCTTTGGACTATCTCACAATACAACCTCAATCAGGCGATATCTAACAAGTAGCTTCAGCGCCAAAAAGAGTCTTTTTCAGGTCCATCAACTATATGACCACCTGGTGCTGTAGCACAACAACTTTTTAGAAAAAAAGCAAAAAATAATGCGTAGAGTGGTAATAACAGGGATGGGAATTGTTTCCTCTCTTGGTGATACGGTGGAGGATGTTCTTACCTCCTTGCAAACAGGTAAATCCGGTATTCGGTATTGGGATCCCTATAAAGAACTCGGACTTCGTTCTCAGATTGGTGCCTTTACCCAGATAAACTGCAAAGAGTACATCGATAAAAAGATACTCCGCTTTATGGGTGATGCAGCGGCCTTTGCTTATATAGCCATGCAACAGGCGATAAAGGACAGCGGACTCTGCCCCGAACAGGTATCGTCGCCGCGTACCGGTCTTATAATAGGCTCTGGAGGGACCTCGGCAGAAAATGTTGTTGCCGCCGCCGATATCATGCGTAACAAAGGGTTACGGCGTCTCAGTCCCTTTATGGTACCAAGAACCATGTCCAGTACGGTTTCGGCAGGATTGACAGCTCCCTTTAAAATCAAAGGAACCTGCTACTCCATCTCTTCCGCCTGTGCCACCGGCGCCCATTGTATCGGTGCTGCAATGGAACAGATTCAGTTGGGCAAACAAGATATTGTTTTTGCTGGCGGCAGTGACGAGGAGCACTGGACCCAGACCTCGATGTTCGATGCGATGGGTGCCCTGTCCACAAAATTCAATACAACACCAGAACAAGCATCAAGGCCATACGATACGGATCGGGACGGATTTGTTGTCGCTAACGGTGCTGGCCTGATTGTTGTAGAAGAACTTGAGCATGCTCGTCAGCGTGGTGCCCATATTTACGGAGAACTGACCGGTTACGGAGCAACCGCAGACGGCCATGAAATGGTATCTCCGTCAGGGGAGGGAGCCGCTCGTTGTATAAAAATTGCCCTTGCGTCATCAGCATCAGCTGCCCAGCCTATCGATTATATCAATACACACGGGACATCCACGCCCATTGGCGATATGATTGAATTACAGGCCATCCGTGATGTCTTTGGCAACAGCACACCTCGAATCAGCTCGACCAAATCACTTTCAGGACATTCTTTAGGTGCTGCCGGAGTCCATGAGGCCATTTTTTGTCTGCTCATGCTCAATCATAATTTCATCGCAGCAAGTGCCAATATTCATAAAATAGAAGCTGGTGCAGAGGACATGAACATTGTCAGGGAGACACAATACGAAGAACTCAACACGGTCATGTCGAACAGTTATGGGTTTGGCGGAACCAATGCCTGTCTTGTTTTCCAGAAATATAGGAATGCATAGGCGGGCGTAGGCAACTGAAGTTCCCCTGTCATTCCTCATTCTCCTGCGCTTCGTCAATACGACGTAGGCCCTCCATAATAAGCCCCATAAAGCCTCCCAAAACAGGAAAATCCTTTTCCTCCGCTGAGAGTCCCTTGGTGTAGGTAAACAGACCTTTCTGCTTTGCCAGCAGAGGAAAAATAGCCTCTTTACCTTCCAGCTCACCGTATGTACAAGAGACTATTTCTCCTTCATTAAACAGGGTAAGAGCTTGGCAATCATCAAAGACAAACTGTACCTGTCCTGTCTTGCCACCGGAATTGATCAACTGAAACAGCTCTACGGAATTGATATCTGTCAGCTCACCGCTCATGCCGGAACTTATATTACCCGCCCGCATCGTATTTTCCTGGGCCCGGTTCACCAAAACTCTATAGAAAAAAATTTGCAGGATAGGGTATCTGGACAGGACATGCTTAAAATCTTTTGCCCTGAGAGCAGCCAGCTGAACAACTGTCTTGGAATACACAGAAGGATAGGTTAATTCTCCGGAAAGCAGGCTCATCTCCCCAAAAATATCTCCAGGGCTGATCGTTGCAATGACCGTATTGTCCTCTCGAACAACAGCTACTGTTCCCGCTAAAACAACGTAAAAATTGGTCCCAAGCTCTCCAGCCTCAATAATGACCTTGTTGGCAGGATACTTTTGCAACTTCATCAAAAGTGCAAGATCCTGCAAGTCAAAATCATCCAGCGGCTCAAAGAGCTCCATTTCTCGGAGCAGATCAAAAAACTCTTCGATAAGTTGCTTCTTTGCCCGTTTTTTCGCGACCTCGAGAAGATTCATCTGCAAGGTGGAGTAGGCATTCTCCTTTTTATACTCAAAGCGAATTAATCCGGTACATCCTCCGCATTCGAATTTAGTTCGCCGCATCCCGGTCTGGGTAAAACGGGGTTGTAAGGGTTTTGCACTGGTCAGCGCCTTGAGCACTTCCTGGACCAGCAGCAGGCAGACTTCTTTATTTCCTTCAATGGTCAGAGTGGAACTGTGGATGACAAACTCATCCCCGACATTATATATGGGACATGCGTGCTCTTCGGTAACAACGAATACAGCATTGCGATATTCCATATATTCTCCCCCTGTCTTATCCGGATATCACTTGCCACAATACTGCAAAATGCTGCACAATTTCACAGAGTACGGAGCACTCCCCTCCCCCCTTACTCAACAAGCTTTATTCCGCAAAAAAAATCAGTTTGCCTGCTCCTCGTCGATACGCTGCAGCCCTTCCATCAGCAGGCCCATGAAGCCGCCAAGGACCGGCAGATCTTGATACTTTGGGGCAAGTTCCGTGTTATAGGTAAAAGAGCCCTTCTTTTTGGATAAAAGAGCAAATAATGCTTCCTTTCCTTGAAGATCCCCAAAGGAGGCATGAATAATTTCTCCCTCCTTAAAAAGGATAGTGGCATGCCCGTCGTGAAAAATCAAGTCGACTTTTCCGGATTTACCACCGCTGTTGATCAACTGGAACAGTTCAACAGGGTTGATATAAATCAGCTCCCCGCTCATGCCGGAACTGATTTTGCCGGACCGGGCCATATTCATTTGCGCTCGATTCACCAGCAGGCGATAGAAAAAGATCTGTAGGACCGGGTATCGATTTAAAATAAATTTCAGATCCTTTCCGTTAATTGTACCGAACTTGACAACGGTTCGAGAATGGACTGAACTGCTGGCCGGCTCACCTGAAAGCAGACTCATCTCACCGAAGATTTCACCGCGTCCTATTTCGGCAATAATCTCATTATCTCCTTTTACAATCGCGACCTTACCGGACAATATGATGTACAGATGAGTACCTCTGGTCCCTTCAGAGATAATAACCTTATTCGGATCAAATTGTTTCAACTTCAACATTGAAATCAGATCCAACAAGTCATGATCTTCAAGAAGCTCAAACACCTGCATAGTACGAAGGTGCTTGAACAGGGCTTCCACATGTCGTTTTCTCGCCTTTTTATCAGCGATTCGCAGAAGATTCATCTGCAAGGTGGAAAAACCCCGTTCCTTTTTGTACTCAAAGCGCATGGAACCTGTACAGCCGGGACAACGAAACGATGCCCGCCGCATAGCCATCTGCGTAAATCGCTGTTCCCCCGGCTTTTTATCAAGAGCTCTATGAAGCTCATGCACCAGGATTAGACAAACCGGCTTCTCATAATCCACACTGACAGCCGAGTCCTGAATCTGGATTTCTTCGCCTACATTATAAATAGGGCATGAATCCTCTGAGGTAACAACAAAAACAGCGTTACGATATTCCATGCTGATTAACCTGATTTAAAAATACATAGGTAACAAAATAAGCACACCAATCACCGGCCATTGTCCTTCCGTCCTTTTATCGTCCTGCCATGCTTTGACAGGCAATAAACATCAGGATCTTCCGAAAAATAAATAAATCACAAAAGCGAGAACCGCTGAAGCACCAGCCAGCACTGGCAGGATCTTTTTGATCTGGATCTCTCCGTCAACAACAAGGCTCTGCATATACTCTGTCCCACTCAGCCACCAGATCGCAATAAATATAACAATTATAATCAGCTCGTTAAACGATTGCTTCCAGATCAAATAGCCGATGAGAGCGGCAAAAGGGATAATAAACCAAGGATTTGTAAAAAGAGCAACAACGTCGACATCTTTCACCTGCTCAGGAACATGCGTACTTTGCAACCAAGCACCTATTTTTGCGAAAAAACCTCCTGATGTACTGCTTGCAACTGCTTCCGCACCCGCCATGGCACTGCTCCTTTTTTAAAAAATAATACGACTTCACACCGAATCTTTCTTTTCAGACTACCAACGAAAACAAAAACCTGTCAATTAAAAAACAGTATCCCCCTGCTCACACCGAAAAGGCATGCTTTGACATCGCGACTGACTACCTCCCTCCGAAAAGAGGAGGGAGTATATCGGCTTCATATCTACGTCTGGAAATCAGGAAGAGGCTGAACATCCCTTACACGCGCTGTCAGCACCGCTCGAAGGTGCTTTCTTTGTCGAATCGGTACTGGCCGCCGCTTTCTTCTCGGCACCTCCCTGAGATGGCGAGCTTGAGGCGTATCCGTCCGAATACCATCCTCCACCTTTCAACTGGAAGGAGCTCATGGACATAATTTTTTTCACGTCCCCGCCGCAAACAGAGCAGGATGTCAGCGGACTGTCATTCATTCCCTGATGCACTTCAAACACTTTCTCACAAGCAGGACACTCATACTCGTAAACCGGCATTTTTCACCTCTATCTTTATATTAGTAATTTCAAAACAATACAATAATCCGAACAAATTCTCTTTACAGGCTAAATAAAATAACCTTCCTCCCTCGGGCTGTCAACCATCGAAATCTCAAAGAACAAAAACCGCATAAGATTATCTTATTCTCTCTCCTGTCAACACACTGTCAATTCACTCTTTCAAAGAAAAAAACACCAAAGTATGGGAATCCGTCCTTCATACCTAAAAAATATTATATTGCATCCTCCAGGTCTATCATATATATTTATGCTTTTTTATAATGAATTGTCTAAAAAATACAAATTATATGGTTTATCAACCATATTTATTTTCCCACAGGAGTACAATATGAGCAAAACACTCGTTGAAATGACAGCAGATATCATCCAGTCACAGATAAGCGGATCTAGTCTGAACACTGAAGAAATCAAAGCAGCGCTCAATGATACCTACCAGGCCCTGAAAGATTTACAGGAAGCAGAGCAAGCCGGAACGGATATTGAAGAAAAAAAAGAAACACCGGCAATGGATCCCAAGAGATCTATTCAAAAAAATAAAATAGTCTGCCTGGAATGCGGTCAATCCTTTAAGATGCTCACCAAGCATTTGAAGGCGCACGATATGACTTCAAAAGAATACCGCAAAAAATACGGCTTCAGCAGTACGCAATCGCTTTGTGCAAAAGCCCTTTCAGAAGAGCGCTCCCAAGCCAGCAAGGAACGTGGTATTCATCCAAATTTGCGCAAAACCTTTGGCAACAGGTCGAAAAAATCTAAGAAATAATCTTTTTTCATGATCGGTATTTTTGACTCCGGTGTCGGCGGGATGACCGTTGCCAGAACAATTGAGCAGGTATGTCCGCAATATCCCCTTCTATACTTCGGCGATGTTGCTCATACCCCCTACGGCTCTAAGAGTTCTGAAACAATAATCGGTTATTCCCGTCGCAACACTGATTTTCTGCTGAATCAAGGCGCGAGAGTTATTGTCGTCGCCTGCAACTCAGCAGCCGCGACCTCGATTGATGTTCTGCGTGCGGAATATTCTGTTCCCATCATAGATGTCATCACGGCAACAACTGGCAAGGCCGCTACGGGAACATTAAACAAGAAAATCGGAATAATAGGTACCAGCGCCACTGTCCAGTCAGGTATCTACGAAAAACAAATCAAACGGGTTAATCCTGACTGCCGAATATACAGTCAGGCCTGCCCGTTGCTTGTCCCCCTGATTGAGGAAGGATGGCTCAATAAGCGCGAAACAAAGATGGTGTTAAGGCGTTACCTCCACCCTCTTCGGCAACATCAAATTGACACCTTAATTCTGGGATGTACCCATTACCCCCTCCTCACCCATCTGATCCGGAAAAAAATCGGCAAAAAAGTACAGCTTATTGATTCATCAATTGAAACAGCTTGGCACTTAAAAACTTTCCTTGACAATTCACCTGAAATAACATCAAATATCAAGGGTAAATTTGAGGGCTGTCAATCTCACCGTCTTTCGAAGAACCGTTTTTTTGTGTCCGACTCCACCCCGCCCTTACAAAAGCTGGCCGACGGCATCTTTGGTCGAAAAATCAACCTGATTAAAACAAATGCTTAAGCGAAATATATCAAGGACTCTCGTCTTGCTCAGCTGCTTTTTACTCTTTGTTCTTTCCCCACAAAGCCAGGCAGCAGAAGTCCCGCTTGAACAGCTCGAAAAAATACAGCAATTCTATCGCAGCCTGACCAGCCTCAGCTTTGATTTCAAACAAATCACCAACAGCAACGGCAGGACAAGAGAAGGCGCTGGCAACAGCATATTTTATCGACCCTCCTCAACAGGTCCCGGTATTATGCGCTGGGATTACAGTAAACCCGGCAAACAAATCATTCTGAACGACGGCAAAGAACTTTCTATCTATACGGAGAAAGACAAACAGCTGCTCATTATGTCGGCAAAAAAAATGCAATCTGATATAACCTATTCCTTTTTTGTCGGTAAACGTGATCTCAAAGAGGATTTTAACCTCCTGCCCGCAGATCCTCGCTTTACCGGAGGAACAAACGCTCAATCAGACATTGCAGTCCAGCTGATTCCTAAACAACCCCATGGGCAAATCAAATCGCTCCATTTTCAATTTGATAAGGATTCAAAAATCAAACGGCTTATTATGGAAGACCATTTTGAAACAACAACAGAACTGATCTTCAATAATATCAAATTCAATACATTGCCGACAGGTTCATCGCAAACAATCGCTGAACTGATCCGGTTAAACCTCCCTTCTCATACGGACATTATCAGGCAATAGATTACAAATAACAAACTCTTTTCCTTAACCTTCTTGTATCAAGAACCGTTCGGAACAGCCACCCTAATAAACAACCCGAATCATCAAACGACATGAGTGAAGAACAATTTGCAGACCTTTTTCAGGACAAAGCCGGCAGCACAACAATTCAGCCGGGGGACAAGATTGACGCTGTGATTGCCGATATCAACGGCGAAAATATCTTTCTGGATCTGGGCGGAAAAAGTGAAGGCATTCTCGGAACATCTGAACTTCGTGATGAACACGATGAGTTGACGGTAGAAATAGGGGATACGGTTTCTGTCTTTCTCTTAAGAAACCGGGGAGGCGAACAGGTCTTCACAACAAAGATCGGGGCAGGACAAGTCGGTCTGGAAGAGCTTGAACAGGCTTTTCATAACCATATTCCAGTGCAGGGCAAAGTTGCTTCTGAAATCAAAGGCGGTTTTCAAATTACCGTTGCTGGCCAGCGCGGGTTCTGCCCTTACTCACAGATGGGATTGCGCAGGGTCGATAATGCAGACGAGTATCTTGAGCAGAGTATGGCTTTTAAAATTATCGAATTCGGTAATAAAGGCCGCAATATCATTCTTTCTGCTCGGGCCATCCAGGAAGAAGAAAGGGAAGAGCTTCGGGAGAAACTCAAAGAAACTTTATGTGAAGGCGATAAGGTTGAAGGAACTGTCAGCTCTCTGCAGAAGTTCGGTGCGTTTGTCGACCTCGGCGGTGTGGACGGCTTGATCCCCATTTCAGAATTGGCCTGGGGCCAGACAGACCTCGTCGCGGACGTGCTCAGCCAGGGGCAGCGAGTCGAAGTCATTATTAAAAAAATGGACTGGGATAAAAATCGCATCTCCCTGAGCCTGAAAGATACGCTGGAAAACCCTTGGGATCAGGTGGAAGCAAAATATGCTCCGGCCAGTGTGCATACCGGTGTTGTCTCCCGGCTTGCTCAATTCGGAGCCTTTATCACCCTGGAACCCGGCATTGACGGTCTGCTCCATATTTCCAAACTCGGCTCCGGTCGCCGCATCAACCATCCTCGCGAGGTTTTGGAGGCAGGGCAGGAGATCACGGTCAAGATAGACAGCGTCGACTTGGAAAAGAAACGTATTTCTCTGGTACCAGAGGATTACACTGCCAAAGCGGAAGAAGAAAATGCGGCAAAGAACGAGTACGCCCCGTCCAAAGCCAGTGCTCCGCAATCTATGGGCACATTTGGTGATCTTTTTCAAGCCCAGATGAAGGGGAAAAAGTAGGAAGTTATCGATTCAACAAGCTGTAAGGGCACGGCACGCCGTGCCCCTACCGGAACGCAAAATTTTCTGCCAAATACAAAGTGTTGTCCTCTAGTTCTGCACTGAACCTTCTTTGTCTGTTATGCGTGAGAAAAACATATCGCCCAAGCTTCGCATAGTCCTAACGCTCGCTTATCTCCTCTGTATTTACACCACCCTCGGCATTGCCCGTCCTATTGCCGAATATCTTCGCTCAACAGGCATTCTGCTCCCCACAATCATTGCCCTCTTTGGCGGCTGCCTGCCCCTTGCTCTGTTCTGGCGCTACAAAACAATCACCCGAACGCGCTTTCTGCTCCGAATCCTCCTTATCATTACCCTACTCTGCTGCGCCTTCCTCATATCAGCGTTACCAGAGGAACGCCTCCATTTCCTCACCTACGGCCTGGCCGGTTGGCTGATCTACTGGAGCTTGGAAGCAACACCTTTCTTTTCAAATACACAGCAAAAGGGCCGGTTCCTGCGCCAAATTTCCATTTTTCTTATCCCTTGCCTGCTGGTTTGGATTGCTGGTGGCGTGGATGAAATGATTCAGTGGTGGCTGCCGAATCGAGTCTTTGATGTCCGGGATATCGTCTTTAATGGCACAGCAGGAATGGTAGGAGTTGCGCTCTTCGGCACAGGGAGGCAAAAACTGCAAGGGACAGCGTAAAACTCCTTTCCAAACACGGGAGGCGAAACCGTTTCCGATTGCACCCTTTCGGCCTCGGATCATATCTTTGGATGTAAAGACGTAGATCCTTCGGCTCGGAGTTCACGCATCTTCATAGATTATTTATTATAGGTATTCTCCACCAAGGGCGGAGCATCCACCTGTCCAACATGACATTGAGTGCAGAAGTACCAACGCACTGAAACAACCCTCTCTTTTTCGCCGTCCCTATCTGTATAGTGCGTTTCAAAGGGCTTCGGGGCCCCGGACGCTTCTATACCATGGCAGCCCATGCAGGTATTCTGATCAGCTGTAATTCTCATCCCTGTTATATCATGCGGCACCAGAGGTGGCTGATGAATCAAGGTTCTGGCAACAGTACTCCCTGGAGGCTTCCAGTCAATATCCACAGCAGGGACAGAGCCAGCAGGGATATCCACGCCCCCACGAAGCGATTGAAGATCCTCGGCGTAAGCAAGGGAAAATGAGCAAACAAGTATCGCAAGAAAAAGAGGAAAAGATATCCTTTTCATAATAGACTCCATTAAGTTCGTCGAGAAAAACGAAAAACGTTATGCGGACAGATGTCAATGCACCGCCCACAGTTCAAACAATTCTTGGAAAGAATGACCGGTGAACTCTGCGCATCACCCTTGAGTGCAGGTTGGATAACCTGAGGTTCCGGGCAAACGGAAAAACAATCCGTACAGTCGGTGCATTGCTCCCGACCAGCCGCCTGCACCCTAAGGACAGAGGTTAGGCTCAACAGGCTGTACATCGCGCCCACGGGGCAAATATGCCCGCACCATCCACGCCGCAGCAGAAAGGCATCAAAAACAAAAATCGCAGCGATCAAGAACCAGCCCATCCCCATACCAAAGAGCAGGCCTCGCTGGAGCATAGTCACAGGGTTGAGCCACTCCCAGACAATAGTTCCGCTCAGAGCAGACAAGAGAAGAATTGCTGCCATAAACCAATAGCGAGTGTTTTTGCTCAACTTCATCCCTTTTTTCAGCCCCAGTCTCCTGTTCAGCCAAGCCGCTGCATCAGTCAACAGATTGACCGGACAGACCCAAGCGCAAAAAATACCGCCGCCGATCAGGGCATAAAAGACCACCACAATCAGAGCGCCGATAACAGCTGTTGATGTTGCAGGATGACCTGCTGCAAGGGATTGCAGTAGAATCAGCGGATCAGTCATAGGGAGAAAACCCAAGACCTCACTGGCGGAAAGGGTACCCCTGACAATCCATATCCCAAGCAGGGGGCCTGCCAGAAATAATCCGAGGATGCCGAGCTGCGAGATACGACGCAGAAGCAACCATCTGTTTGCCTGCAACCACCCTTTTGTCTGAACAGCCTCTCGGCCCGGAATTCGTACATTCATGGCAGTTCCTCCGGCCTTCTCGCAGGGAGTTGTAACGCTTCAGGTATCAGAGATTTACCAGCTTCTTCCTTCTCCTCCCAGCCCAGCCGATAATGATGCCCCAATTCACCCCGCGCCTGTTCAATAGGCAGAACTTTAATTGCTGGATGTTCCAGGATACAAGAACGCTCGCATTTACCGCAACCAGTGCAGTATTTAGAATGCACAGTAGGAATGAAGCGGGTATGTACCCCGGTTCTCCGATTAATCTGCATATCCAAGGTAAGAGCCTCATCAATCACAGGGCAGTTCCGGTAGCAGACATC
>JQIA01000724.1_pt1 | contig 17279 bp, 15 predicted proteins | sample 811431 | NCBI WGS metagenome assembly JQIA01 (sample SAMN02998118, study PRJNA258478) | marine sediment metagenome | biome: marine; feature: seafloor; material: sediment; isolation source: oil-polluted sediment collected from 3 locations (0.5 km, 0.7 km and 0.9 km)... | place: USA: Gulf of Mexico ...
AAGAACGGGAATGCCTTTCAGGGAAAGATTCAAAAGACGTGGTTTAAGTCAATCATTGACGAAATGATTTCGATTCAGTTTGAAAAAATGACTCAGATTGTTGAGCAATACAAGCAGGAACAGTCAAAACTTTAATGGTATGGCTTCGAAATAAACACAACTATGCCGTGAAACAAATGCCCTTGGGGTGCGCGTTGCGTTGCAGCCCTTGTCGCTACGGCGTACGGGGTATGGCTTCGAAATAAACTCAACTACTGCGTTGCACTGCAGCCCTCGTCACTGCGGAGTATGTTCCATACACCTCATTTCTCGGGCTTTGCGACGCCTTGTATTTGAGCCAATTTCGAAGCCATCCGGAGATTTGGGAGAGCTTAGACCCTTTTTGAATCAATCCATCCAGAGTGCTGGAGTAAAAAAAGTAGATTACCGTAAAAGTATATGAAGTCGCATGTTTGAGCTTTATGAGTAAATTTTCCCGGAGGGCTGACTGTTTATTTTCGATCGGTAAATCAATTGTGACGTTGTAACTAATATCAGAAATTTGTTTTTGATTTTTTGGGAAAATTTCAGGGTTTCTTTATATTAATTCTTGTTTATCGTTACTACGCGCATGGCAAGACGAAAGCCGATGTGTTTGCTTCTGCTTTTATGATTATCTGCAAGACGAACAGCTGAAAAACAGGAAGAAGCGTTGCTTAGCCAACCACCGCCACGATTAACCCTGTTAAAACTCTTTTCGGGCACCATGTGATACAGACAATAACCATGAGCATCCAAAGCCAGGCCTTCCAAAGGACCGGTCGGGTCTACAACAGGCTCTGGTGAGTAATTCCCATACCAGTCCTCACACCATTCCCATACGTTTCCATGCATGTCAAACAAACCATACCGATTCGGTTTTTTCATAGCGACACCATGTGCATAATTTTCACCTACATCAAAAGTATTACCACGAAACCAGGCATAGTCTTTAAGCTTACTTTCATTATCCCCAAAGCAGTAATTTAAACGGCTGCCACCCCTTGCTGCATATTCCCATTAAGCTTCGGTCGGCAATCTGTATTTCACCCCATCTTCTTTTTTATTCAGCCTCGTTATAAATGCTTTACAGTCATACCAGGAAATATTAACCGCCGGGTTATTCCGCTTTGCATGAACGTCATCCCAATAGAATTATTAAATGGTGGTGTAACAGGAATATGTGAACAGGAAAAACTTGCCAAAATCATCGTGATAATTAAAACAGTTCGTTTAATAGTAATCACGCATTGCCTGTTTGAAATAAATCGGATTTTTGGCCACTTTTTCAAGGTTGCGCAGGGTTTTATAAGGAATAGTTGCGGTTTGAATTTTTGCAATTCCGGCAGGTACTAAGCCACCTGGCTCTGCGTGGGTAGTATAGGTGACCGAGGTATGTTTCCTGTCGATATACTGAAAATCGAAAACAGCATAAAATTTTTCAACACGAAGCCGGCCTTTGGAAAGGGGGATATTATAGTCAAGAGTTTCATTTAATGTAATGACTGAACGACCTTCATTCCAGTCAATATCAGAGATTGCTTTTACGACAACCTCCCTGTTCTTTACAGGCCACTGGGCATCAAACATAACATGAACAACAAGCTTTCCGTTTATTCTTTCCGGGTCAAGCATTTTTATAAGCGTTGCTTTTTCAACATCAGGCATCCATTCTGAATAGCCCTTAACATCCAGCATGACTTCAAACAGAACCTCCATTTGTTGCTCAATAATTTTTTCCGCTTTATACATTTTAAATTTAGAGCCTTTGACAGGGCATGATGATACGACAATGCCTTTTTTTTCTTTTATTTTTTTCCAGTTGTTTTTGGTGGTCGCCGATGCTGAGTTGTAAAAAAAAGCAAAGATAAGTGTAACCACGAATATTTTAATAATGACTTTTCCCATTGTTCCCCCAGTTAAGTTCATTAAATAGCAGGCAAGTTGTTTATGTCGGTTGCTGAAAATGGATTTTTTTACAACCAGAAAATTGTTATCATTCGTAACATTGTTTGCATTTGTGAGTCAATGTTTTTGTGTGACCTATAACTGATAATTTCAATCGTTTATCAGAGTTGGTTGATAAAGTTTTGTTGAAACTTTAATGAGAAATATCTTTTATTTTTTGGCTATATTATGATGGCTTTTCATCATACATGGCTATATGTCGCTATTTTTTGTACACTAAGCAAAAAATAAAAGTATTGATTCTGATTTTAAAATTGTATAAGTGGCTAATATTATGTTGATTCACAGGCTGCCTTGTTTATTACTATATGCTGGCATGCTTATTGAACTAAATTAAGATGATGTAAATTAGGCGATGGATTTTTTTACCAGAGATTATGTCTAATATTTATCGGAAATATCGATAAATATTTAGTATCTGGTTAGTAGTTATTATAAAAAAGTTTAATGGTACTTTTTATGAAGACACGACATATTTTTTTTGTTTGTATTATTTTATCTGTTATTTTTTCAGGCTGTGGGAAAAACGGACCTCTTTTTTATAAAAAGAGTAGTTTTTTTCAAAAAATTAACGTTAATAAATACTCGATTTATTATAATGATCAGCGTCTGAATGTTGATTATAATGATTTGCTTGTCTCATTATACAGGGCTCCAGGAGAGGCTGGGACTATTGCCCCCGCTGTTGATTCGGAGCTTAAGACTATAACCAACCGGATTTTTGAAACATATAAAGGTACCGGGGAAATCGATGTCATCATTGAAGTCTGTATTGTTGAAGGCTATGCTGAATTTGTCGCCAGATCGATGCTTGAAACTGAAAAAGTCTTATGTCGGCTTAAAGTAAATGTTATGGAAAAAGAGACATCAAACCTTATAAAATCGAGTACCGGAGAGTGCTGGGGGCAGCGCAAAAGTCTCGAAGCTTCGGATGAAATGTTAAGATCCATGTTCTATAAATCCTATGAAATGGCTCTGGCAGATGCTTTAAATAAACTGCAGGTATCCACCTGATTGGATAAATTTAAATCTGAAGATCCTGTTTATCTGTTGAAACTATTTATGAAACCTTTTTTTTTGCATTGCATCATTTTTCTTGACGGCGAAATTGATTAATAGTAAAATCGTAAAAATTGCAGCGACCTAAAACAAACTATACTTTCTAAGGCTGCAAAAATATTAAAAAAATCAATATAGTTTATTATCAGGCCCGTTGCGAACTGGAATCGTTTTTTGCAGGCCTATGATCCGTTAATCTTTCAGTTAGCAGCTTTAAATAATGACGATTTGTATGCTGCAACAGGAACAATGATGATCCGGCGTTGTCGGATAAGGAGAGAAATATGCAGGATATGATAAAGAATATGATGGGCAATATGTTTAAAAAAGCTGGCGATTTTAATGGTATGACTTCGAGTTCAGACTGGATGAAGGATATGGGTTCTATGGACAGTATGAATCCGGCAAAAATTGGTCTTCAGGTTATCGATTTCCAAAAGAATGCATTCAACCAGTCTTATAATGTGCTTATGCAGATGCAGGAACAGGCAGAGGCTTTGGTTGAACCGTTAGTGGAAAAAAATCCGATTATTCCGGATGAATGGACTCGGGTATATAAAGAGAATCAGGATGCTATAAAGAAATCGATTGATGACGGGTTTGCTAAAGCGGAATCGTATTTTGCGGCTGCGGCAGAAAGCTCGCAGGTAAAAACCGAGAAGCCTGTAAATGCAAAATCTGAGACCAGGACTGCTCCGGTTGTTAAAGCAAAACCTGCTGTTCAGGCGAAGCCGGCAGTTAAGGCAAAACCTGCTGTTCAAGCGAAGCCGGCAGTGAAAGCCAAATCGGCGGTGAGGGCAAAACCAGCTGCGAAAGCGAAACCAGCTGTGAAAGCGAAACCTGCTGTGAAAGCGAAATCAGCTGCGAATGCAAAACCGGCAGTGACTGCAAAACCGGCGGTGACGGCAAAACCAGAAGTGAAAGCGAATCCTGCGGTTAAAGCAAAACCGGTTACTACGGCTAAATCCGCTACGAAGGTTGAAACGCCTTCGAAACCGGCTGGAAATATAAACAAAGCCTAAATTTTTATTAAAACCATCGCCGGAGATTTGAAATGATCTCCGGCGATTTAATTTAATCTTCAGGTGTATCCTTTTTGATAATTTCTTCCGCTAAGATTCTCAGCATGTCTTTTCTGTTTACAGGTTTTGAAATATATGCGTTCATGCCGGATTCAAGGCATTTTTCCTTATCGCCCTTTAGTGCATTTGCTGTCATGGCGATGATTGGCAGATCAGAAAATTCGTGTATTTCCCGAATTAAGCGGGTTGCTTCATAACCGTCCATTTCCGGCATCTGTATATCCATCAGAACAGCGTCGAAATAATTTTCCTGAACAGCTGTTAATGCAACTCTGCCGTTTTCAGCAATAGATACTTTTACGCCTGCTTTTTTTAGCATTGCACGGGCCAAAACCTGGTTTGTAATGTTGTCTTCCGCAACAAGAATATGTTTGCCATCCAATGAATTCTGATCTTCAGGATTTTCGTTTTTGTCCGTCTCCTTTTGTGTCGTCTTTGACGGGTGTTTTCCGTCAATAATATTCAGGAGTGTATCAATAAGAACCGACGGGTATACTGGCTTTGTTATACAGGTTGCAAGCCCCGGGACATTACCTTCCTTGATCTCTGCATTTGCCCCGATGTTTGTTGTAAGAATAACAGGGGGGGTAGCATTAAGTCTTGTACGGGTATTTTCAACGAGGTCATTCCATTTTACATCCGATAGAAATTGATCAAGAATGACAATGTCTACGGTAATCTCTTTTTTTAAGAACGCGGAAAATGCTTCCTCACTTATACCGCAGATATGAACATTAACGCCAAGGGGTTTCAAAATTTGTTGAATAGTCTGTCTGAATGCATCGCTCCCACCTGTAATAAGTGCCGTTATTCCTGACAGTTTGTGTCGTGCCGCTTTGATATCGACAAGCGGTTCAATTGTATTTTGTATTAATCGAATGAAAAATTCAAACTGAGCCCCCTTACCGTAGCTGCTTTCTACGTGAATTTGTCCATTCATCATATTTACAAGGCGCTTGCTGATCGTAAGGCCAAGCCCGCTGCCACCAAATTTTCTGGTCGTATCCACATCCGCCTGAGAAAAAGGTGAAAAGAGTTTTTTTACTGAGTTAGGACGTATACCAATGCCTGTATCTTTTACAGTAAATTTCAGATAAATTTTGTTTTTATCATCGGGATTATTAACTTTAAGATTATACAAATTTGCCGTTACGATTATGGTACCATTTTCACCGGTAAATTTTATTGAATTTCCGATAAGATTGGTCAGAATCTGTTGTAGTCGTAATGGATCACCAACGAATGACACCGGAAGATTGGGATTGATATTTGCAATGAGTTCAATTTTTTTATCAGAGGCCTTTGATACAAAGAGGTTCATTGCATTTGTAATAACGTCCATGAGTTTGAATGGAATCGATTCAAGCTCAAGCTTGTCTGCTTCAATTTTTGAAAAATCGAGAATATCGTTAATAAGCCCCAACAGTGCATAACCTGAATTATGAATTATTTTGAGGTAGTTTTTTACTATCGGTTCGAGATCTTCCTGGAGTGCAAGGTCGGCTGCTGCAATAACACCATTCATAGGTGTTCTGATTTCATGACTCATATTTGCAAGAAATCTGCTTTTTGCTTCATTCGCCGTTTCAGCCTGTTTTTTTGCAAAAGAAAGTTCTTCATTGGTGTGCAGGAGTTCGGCTGTACGTTCCTGCACTGTTTTTTCAAGCTGTTCAGAATATTCCCGGAGTTTTTTCTTTGAGAGTTCCAGTTCCCGCGTTCTGTCATAGACAAGGGTTTCAAGGTGTTTTTGGTAGGCTGTATTTTCACGGAGAAGGTTCGTTCTTTCAAGAGCTTTGTCTACAGCATGGCCCAGAATGGATAAATCCTTTACAGGTTTTACAAGATAATCGAGAGCGCCAAGTCTTAAAGCTTCAACAACGTCAGATATAAGATTGGCACCCGATATCACGATAATCGGTATTTCTTTTTTTTGCTCGCTGCATTTTTGTAAAACTTCAAGACCGTCCATTTCAGGCATCCTGAGATCTGATAAAATCAGGTCAGGGTTTTCCTTATCAATTATGGACATACCTTCTCTGCCATTTTCAGCCGTAAGAACAGTGTATTCTCTGTCTTCCAGATAATAAGTGAAACTTTGTCTGATCACTTTGTCATCATCAATGACCAGGATTTTTATTTGTTTAGTTTCTTTGCCCATAATACGACCTTATTAAAATAGTGTTTTTATCCCTTTTTTATTCCGTCATGCTGCATGGGAAGATGTATGATAAAATTTGCACCTCTGTCCGGATTGGTATCAACAGTCATAGTACCGCTATGGTTTTCAGTGATAATAAAGTACGAAACACTTAGTCCAAGACCAGTGCCTATTCCTAATGGCTTTGTTGTAAAAAAAGGTTCAAATACCCGTTTTTGTATAGATTTAGTCATACCCGACCCATTATCTTCTATCTCAATCCGAAGCATTTCACCGACCTTTTCATTTTTGATGCGGATAATAAAAGACGGGTTGCGTTTTTCAGGATTATCCTGCATGGCCTGTGCACCGTTTCGAAGGATATTCAGGAATACCTGCTGAAGTTTTGCTCCTTCACAGGGTATGGGCGGGAGATTTTCATCGTAATCTTTATGAATCGTTATTGTTTTGAAATCATACTTTTTTTTAAGATCATAATCTGTTGCTGCAAGCTCCAGTGTTTTATCCATTAGGTTTACTAAGTCACAACTGCTTACAGACGCATCACTTTTTCGGGCAAAACTGAGCATATTGGTGACGATATCGGCGACACGCATACCTGAATCGTTAATCGAATCCAGCATGCGTAAAATACCTCTTGATTCCATGTAGGTTTTAATGCCTTCAATTTGTATACCTGCTTCTTCAGCAGCTTTCAGGTTTGCAGGCATATTAACATCTGAGAGGCGTCTGCTCATAACATCAGCCGTTTGCATAATACCTGACAGGGGATTATTAATTTCATGGGCCATACCGGCTGCGAGGCCACCGACTGAAAGCATTTTTTCAGACTGAATCATCATTTCCTCAAGACGGACTTTTGCAGTTGTATCGTCTATACGGATTACAGCGCCCTCTACACCATTGGCAATCAGTGGGAAAACAGTAAGTTCTTCGTAGCGTACCTCACCGTTGTCCAGCCGGATTTTTTTTGTGTCTTTCAGTACTTCTCTTGTGTTAAGGGCTTTTCGAACCCGTTTAAGTTCAGGTGATATCCTCGGAAAAACGGTTGATAATGATTTGCCAATAGCGGCATTATTATCAATGCCAGTTAATTTTTCTGCCTCAGCATTCCACTGTGTTATCGTTCCGTCAGGTTTGACTCCGATCAGTACTGATGGCATGGAGTTAATGATGTTGGCGATATCGTTGCGTGCTTTTTTAAGTTTTTCTTCAGCCTCTTTTCTTGCTGTTATATCAGAGTGGGTACCGATGAATCGTAGCGGATTTCCCGCTTTATCCCATTCTGTTGTTTTTCCTGTCGCTCTAAGCCACATATAGCTTTTATCTTTACGCAAAAATCTGAATTCAGAATTAAATAACGGTAGTTTTCCTGCAAAATGACTATCAATTTCTGAATAAACCCCGTCGATATCATTCTCATGAATTTTTTTTTCCCATGCACTGACAGTCGCGGGAAATTCAAAGGGCGTATATCCTGCAATTGTATACGATCTCTCATCCAGGGTGACTTTGCCTGTAGCAATCTGCCAATCCCATATGCCATCGTTTGCGACTGACATTGCAATTTCCAAACGTTCTTCGTTTTGTCTGATGACCATTGTCTGCAATCGTACTCTACGGCGAAGAAGAACGTTCCATAAAAGAACAAGGCTCAGGATAATAATACAAGCGGAAACTATTCCTATTATGATTTTTATTGTATCTTTATTAAAAATTGTATTGTTTTTTATATGAACCCAGTGATTATATATATCATTCATTTCTTTACCGGAAATGGAATTAAGGGCTTTCTGCATAATCCCGTGAAGGATGAGATTCTCTTTTATCGTTGCAATAGACAATTTATTAATAAAGCCGGTATCACCACTTATTCTTAAATTTGAAATGCCCATGGATTCGATTATCCAGCTGCAATAGGCGAGGTTCCCTGCAAGAATATCGTTTTCTCCGAAGGAGACATCGGTAAGTCCTTTCTGGTGGTCCGGAACTGTTTTTATCCTGACTTCAGGATAGTTGTCCCTAATATATTTTTCTATCAGGTACCCTTTAGGTACGACAACTGTTCTGCCTGTAAGATTTTCAAGTTTCAGTTTTTTAGTTTCGGACTGCCTGGTAATAAGGACATAGGGGATATTAAAAACAGGTGTTGTGAAGTTGAAGTACTGACTCCGAGGCGCTGTTTTTTGCAGGTATATATATGAGACTTTACCTGCAAGTGTTTTTTTATAGAGCTTAGGCCATGACGGGATACAGATCGATTTTTTTCGGGCGTTAATACGTTTCATCATAAGGGTATCAATTTCAACGCAGATTCCGTCATATTGACCGGACTCAGTCGTAAAACCGAGTGGGGGAGCTTCAAGACAGATAGGGCTGACTATTGTATTTGCAGAGAGCCAGGCCTTTTCTTCGCCGGAGAGTATAATACGGCTTTTTGTAAAGTATCTGAATGTTATGATTGCCAGAGCACAAAGGGTCAGCAGGATAAGGATGTATGATAAAGGACGCCTGTATGCTTTTATTTTTTGTATAAGTGGCTCTCTAAACAGAATACCTGATATCACAATCAGGCCAATGAGAATAGCTATCAGCCGGGCGCTTGCACCCGATTTAGCAGGCTCTCTCTTTAGCTGGATCCAGCGATGACGGATTTGCCGCTTTTCCTTTTTTGTCATCGTCTTCAGAACTTTATCAATGATTGATGCGAGCATCGGATCCGATTTTCTGCACCCGAATGCGAGGCTATTTAAAAAAGCCGTTTCTTCAGAAATTTTGAACTGATTCATTCCATGTTTTTCAATCAGATAAGTTGCATAAGGAAGGTTAATACCACATGCATCAACCACTTTGTTCTTCACCATCTGCATCGCTTCCTGATTGTCCGTGGTATTGACGATTGTGATACCAGGGTATGTTACTTTAATATATTCCCCAAAAAGATAACCTTCAACAACTGCCAACCTCTTTATAGTGGCAAGCTTCGGGTTGGCTTCTTTTCGTGATACAATGACATATGGTGTTGTGATATAGGGTCTTGTGAAGGAAAAGAATTCGGCTCTTTTTTTTGAATACTGCATGGTCAGGATATCGATATCATCATTTTTCAACTTGTTTATGCCTTCCTGCCAGTTGGTAACAGGGACTAATTTAAGCCTTAGTTTTAGTTTTTTACTGATCATCCTGTGGTGATCGACTGTAAGACCAACATATTTCCCTGTTTGGTCAATATACGCCAGTGGTGCGACCTGCATACCGCTTGCAATTCGGATAGTGTTATTATGGGCTTTAAGCCATGCTTTTTCCTGCGGTGTGAGCGTTAAATTATTATGAGCGGGACAACTTATTATAAACGACACTAAAACAAGAAATAAGATTATATGAATTTTAAAAATTTTCATTTAAAAAGTCCTGTCAGTAAAGAAGCCTTGATTGCTGTCATAAGACTATCTGTAAAAACTGTTGCAGAGAGCGTTCGATGTGCAGATGAAACAAGTCAGATGCGTGTTCTGTCAGTATGGTCGGTGTCTGGCCTTGTTTGTAATTTAAAAAATGGAATTTTCGCAATAGAGTAGTAATTACAGTGTATTATTGATATGTATTATATCATTAATGATCGTAAGAGTCCAATGCTTTATTGGCTGACGGTATTCCCGGTTACTTCGGTTTTATTATTACTCCGGAATAGTATAAAATCGTGTTGTCGGATATGCTAAATCGATATCGTGTTCATCACCAAACCGGTCAAGAATTTCTTCCCAGATCGTCTGCTCTGCAGATCTGATCTGTCGAACTTTTGAAATGTATCTGATTGTTAGCATAATGCCGCTGTCTTTAACCGTGGTATAGACAATCGGAGTCAGTTTGCTGTAAAATATAAAGTATTTTTTTGATGATTGTCGGATCTGTTTTTTTGCAAAGTCTGATTCATTAAAGTTCTTATTATTAATGATTTCTTCGAGAATTCCCTTGGCTTTTTTCCAGTCACTCTCAAATGTAATAAGGACCGGGATTTCATGCCAGATAAACTTAAATCCTGCTTCGTAATTAGCCAGGGGGTCTCTTAACACCTTACTGTTTGGAATATGAAGTATCCGGCCCGTGCTTTGTTGTGCATCAACCCAGTTTCCGATTTCTATCATGCTGAACTGAAAAAGGCGAATATCAATAACGTCTCCTTTCCTGCCGTCGATTTCTATTCGTTCACCCACGGTAAACGGTTTACGCCATATAATAAAAAACCAGCCGACAAGGTTGGCTACTGAATCATGCATTGCGATAGCTATGCCGGCACTTAAGAGGCCAAGAAATGTTGAGAAAGATTCCTGGCCACTTACCCAGACCTTTAAGGTAAGGATTGCCGAGATAAATACAAAGATATAACGGGCCATTCGTCTTAACTGGTGATGCGATTTTAAATCGTCAGTTTTTCTTCTGACAATAAAAAGGATAAGTGATTTAACCGCATATAGAATAATCAGAATGCCGATGGTAATTAGTATTTTTTCGAAAACCTCCGGGGTGAGCCTGAGGTATTTGTGTAAGTTTCCCATAGTGATTATTTGCTGTTTGATTTATAAGATATAGGTAAATTATAATTCAGTCTACATGAGTTGAAGTACCTAAGCAAGAATTAAAGGTGAGCGTTTTGATGTTAATAAAATGAGAAGTGTCGCTTGAATTCGTATTGATATTTATATATTATCTTAGTGTTAAAGCTGATTAAAACTCTAAACGGAACAAACTGGCCACGCGTATGAACATTCGTATATACAGAACCCTTTTTTATATTACCATCCTGGTGATGGTAACAGGATGTGCAAATCCGCTGTTTTTTTATCCTGATTCAAAACAGTACAGCCTGCCGTCCGATTCAAAGCTTGAATATGAAAATGTCAGCTTTACCAGCCGTGATAATACAAAACTTTCGGGATGGTTTATTCCTGCAGTTCAAAGCAGCCGTTTTGAGAAAACAAAAGGGACAATTATCCATTTTCATGGCAACGCGCAGAATATGACTTCCCATTTTCAGTTTGTAAAATGGCTTCCTAAAAAAGGATATAATGTGTTTGTTTTTGATTACAGGGGGTATGGGCAATCTGAGGGACATGCAAAACGATCCGGGATATATGAAGACTGTCTGGCTGCACTCACATGGATTAGTCAAAAAGAGGGCGTCGATAACGACCGATTGATAGTATTGGGTCAGAGTCTTGGCGGTGCACTTGCAATTCGGGTTGTCGCAGACCATCCTGAGTTTGGTATAAAAGCCGTTATCGCAGACAGTCCTTTTGCTTCATACCGAAAGATCGTACGCGATAAGGTTGGTTCAGTTTCATTATTAAAATGGATGAAATGGCCGCTATCCTATCTCCTTGCAACCGATGGTTATAGTGCTGTTGACGTCGTAGACAGGTTGTCGCCGGTCCCGCTTCTTATTATTCACGGAACCAATGACAGGGCTGTTCCGTTTCATCATGGGCGGTTGCTTTATGAAACGGCTAAAGAACCAAAAGCATTCTGGGTAATTGAAAAAGGACTGCATATTGATGTTCTTGCACCCCATCGTATGAAATATAGAAAATTAATCACTGATTTTATTGATAGTCTGTCAGGCTTTGATACCAACAGTAACGGTTTGCGCATGTATCCGATGGCGGGCGGTACTGCAAAATCAGATTGACAAACACTGAATAGCCCTATATTATAACTTAATATTCTTGGGGTTTAGCTCAATTTTAACTGATAAATTAATTAACCCCAGTCAATCTAATAATAATGACATACATAAAAAAGCATGAATTGACTTATACATGCTAAAAATTCAATAAACAATTTAACCATATTATTAACAACTTATAATAATCTTTTTTTAATGGCACCAAAGTCACCTGAGGTTTGTCTTAACGGCATTTCGTAATTTATGATTCTCTTGGCAGGCAACGGGGGTATTTTAACTTATATTTAATCACAGGAGGATGTATTCATGAAAAAACTTATTATTGCTGCTATTTTGTTGCTGTTTACAACGACTGCTTATGCAAACACTGTATCCAAGGATTGCGGATGTGGTCTTGGTAGTGTTCTTATCGGTGAAAAAGAAGGTCTTGTATGGGGTCTTCTTGGTACCTGCCTTAACGGTACATTAGGGAACCAGACTTTTGGTATGACAACTGGTACACTAGGTTGTGACACTGGCGGTAAAATCGTTATGAATGAAAAAATTGACATTTTTGTTGCTGATAACATGGATAACCTTGCAATTGATATTGCAGCAGGTCAGGGTGAAACGCTTGACGCTCTTGCTGAAATCGCAAATGTTTCTGATAAAGCTGCATTTTTTACGACACTTCAGAGCAACTTTGATTCAATTTATCCAAGTGACGCTGTAAGTTACAATCATGTTTCAGGCTCAATAACTGAAATGCTGTAAGCATTAATTTTTTGCTCACAGGAGGTCAGATTGACCTGTTCTGAAATATCAAAATACGGGAAATCTTTATTTCCCGTGTTTTATTTTTTAACAATAATTCTATACTTTTCGCTGCCGGTACGCGCTGATGAAGCTTTTTTATCAAGCAACGTAAAACCTGCGCTTTTACAAAAAGCATATGCTCTTGAACTTCAAAATGATCCCTACTGGTGGACACTTCTCCATTATAAAAAGGGCCTTTTGGGTGTAAAGAGTCTTATAGACGACCCTGCCTTTTTTCTTGCGGAAAATGGTAAAACGAATCCTCGCGATGAGTTGACCGCTCTCATTACACAATTTTTTTTAATTTCACCTGGTCCTGATACAGATATCTGCCATTTTATTGCGAGATACACGTGGGTTCGCGAAAAACTCTGTGTTACTGAAAATGATTATCCTGAAATTTTTTGTGACAAAGCAGAAGTGATAGAACCGAGTTCTGCCACAATTGTCTTTCCAACCTATTTTTTAAACAATCCTGCATCCATGTTTGGTCATACCTTTATTAATGTCAGTACTGAATATTCAAACAAGCTTTTATCCAATGCTGTGAACTATTCCGCATATACAGGTGAATCCAACGGATGTTTTTATACATTTAATGGTGTATTCGGGCTTTTTAAAGGCTACTATTCCATTCTGCCTTATTATAAAAAACTTCAGGAATATTCAGATATGGATCAGAGAGATATGTGGGAATACTCTCTGACACTGACGAAAGAAGAACTTAAAAGAATGGTTCTTCATGTTTTTGAAATGGAAAATATTTATAGCGATTATTTCTTTTTTGACGAGAACTGTTCATATAACCTTATGTTTATGCTAGAAGTAGCCAGGCCCGGTATCAATTTGACAGATCGTTTTGGCCCCTGGGTTGTTCCGATTGATACAATTAAGGTTATGAAAGAGGCCGGGCTGATAGGGTCGGTTTTTTATCGACCGTCGATTGTGACAGACATTAAACAACAGATGGATGAATTATCTGAGCTTGATACGGATACCGCTATAGGACTTGCAACAGGTGTGACACAACCGAAGGATATAATCGACTCTGACAAAGAATCAGGCCAGAAATCGGCGATTTTTGATCTTGCAACAGGATTGACGAAATATCAGTATATAAAAAAGAAAATACCACGAAAAGAATATTCCAGACAGTTGATGTCAATACTGAAGGCAAGAAGCACCCTTGGTAAACAGACAAAAAAAGGTGCTGGCAAAAGACCGCTTAGAGATCCTTCTGAGGGACATGATACATCGAGAATCAGTATCGGAGAAGGTGTCAAGAACGGCAGCTTTTTTCAGGAAATTAAACTACGGCCTTCTTTTACAGATCTGTTGAGTTCAGATTATAACGCTAAGGTCGGTATTCACCTCCAGCTATTGAATACTGAATTTAGATATTACAGGAAAACAGAGCAAACTCGTCTTGAACATGTTGATTTTTTTAATGCAGTCTCACTGACGCCAGGGGATCGGTTCTTCAAATCGTTGTCGTGGAAAGTTGCAACAGGGGTACGGCGAAAAAAAACAGATTCCGGTAATGAAAAACTCGCGGCTAATGTGAAAGCTGGTATCGGGATTTCCCGCTATAATGATCTTACTGGTATTCTTTACGGCTTCCCATTGATTGAACTTGACGGAGCCCGTGATCTTAATCATCATGTCGATGCAGCCGCAGGTGTTGAAATAGGTATGCTTAAACAATGGACGCCCGGTTTTAAAAGTTTCATTACCGGCGAAAGCCTCTTTTTCACCTCCGGCAGTAATTTTCATGAACATCGTCTTACCGTTACGCTCTACGCCAGATTGTCTCAAAATACAGGACTCGGCTTGAAAGGGCAATTATACAGAACCGGTAAAGAGTCAGGTGATGAGGCGTCACTCTTCTTTAATTTCTTCTTTTAACAATTCTTTCCGAAAATTCTTGAGAATTATGGTAAACAGCCGTATTTCAATCATAGCATCTGTTTGATAATAATTAAAAAAACTATGAGGCATAATGGAAGAACTTGAAATTGAAATCAAAGCATATTGTTCCGATCTATCAAAAGTAAAACAGTTGATAACAGAGCTTGGTGCAGATATTTTTGAAAATAGCTGAAGAAAAAGATCCGTATTTTAATCATCCTGGCAGAGATTTTGGCGAAACGGATGAAGCGCTAAGAATAAGAACCGTAAATAGTGATTCAGTTCTTACTTATAAAGGTCCCAAAATCAGTCAGAATTCCAAAGCCAGAATTGAGAAGGAAGTTGGTGTTTCAAATGAATCTGTTTCTTACGACATTCTCACTTTATTAGGTTTTACGGAGTCCGGCGTTGTAATAAAAAAAAGTGAAAATTACCAGCTGAATGGTATTACAATTTGTCTTGATAAAGTAGAAAAGCTTGGCGATTTTGTAGAACTTGAGCAAATAGGAACAGATATCGAACTTATTGAAAAGGAACTCTTTAATCTTGCCACCCAACCTGGGCTTTACCAGTTTGAACGAAAATCATATCTCGAATTGACCCTGGAATTATAAACACTTTTTTTATTACGAACCTTATTAGAAATAAAGCTGAGGGTATTCCCGTTTAATTCGTGTTCATCATCAAACCGGTCAGGGATTTCTTCCCCGATAGTCTGCTCTGCAGCTCTGACCTGTCGAATTTTTGAAATGTGATTTTAAGATATTAGTAAATAATTATACAGTCAACATGAGTTGTAGTACCTAAGCAAGAATTAAAGGTGAGCGTTGTGATGTTTATAAAATGAGAAGTGTCGCTTGAATTCGTATTGATATTTATATATTATCTTAGTGTTAAAAATTAGCAGAAGCCTAATTAAACAAGCAGGCCATGATTATGAGCATTCGTATATAAAGAACCTTTTTTTTATTGCCACCCTGTTGATGGTAACAGAGTGCAAAGCCTCTGTTTTTTATCATGATTCAAAAGAGTACTGCTCAAAAAAAAAGAGTTGCCATAAATCTGGCAACTCTTCAATTTCTTTATAAACAACACAAAACGACTACGTTACATTAATTACCAGTAACGATTGTTGTTGTTGTGTTGATAATTCCTAAAATGCTGCTGTATTTATAATCTACAGTTTTGATTTTAGCAATTGAACCGTTTGTAGCTGCTGCAGTGATACTTGCATCACCAGTTGCAACCCAACCAAGATAGTTAACCATTGTTGATTCACCGGTTTTTGTTCCAGGAGCTAAACCACTACTGTCAGATGGTGCACAGTTAAGAGCTTTGTAATCTGAAAAAAGCATACCGCCTGAATAAGGACCTGCACACCCTACGAATGCCACAATACATAGACCACAAAGAATAAGTTTTACATGTTTCATTGTCATTGAAATTTCTCCTTTTGATGATTAAAAATAAAATTAAAAATAAGATTTAAAACAAGATAGAGATAGTGAAAGTGTTTTCACTAACTATTAAAATGCTAATTTTGGAGATTATTTGATTGTTTGTCAAGATAATTAGTGTCCTGACGCCAACTTTTTTTGATAAAAGTATTCTTAACAAGAATACTTTTATGAAGTTTTACTTCAGATTAAAAATAAAATCCGGTAATTAGGCTAAAATGGTTTCCTCCAATATTTGACTTGACGTCAAATATATTAAGTTCAGCATTTGAGAGTTTCCATAAAAAACCACAGGTCAGATTCTTTGGAAGGTCAAAGTACAACCCTGCTCCAACCCAATAACCAACCCCGGCTGCTATTTCACGTTCGTATGATAACTTTCCATAAATCCGGGTAAAATAAATACCGCTGCTTAAAAAAGGTTTACAAACAGGGGTAATATTAAATATTTTTTTTACGCCCAGACAGGTGTCTGAACGAAAAAAAGAGATCTTTTTGTTCTCTTCAAGGTTATATTTATTTATTAATGTCTCAGATTCGGCATGTAGAAAAGAAGAATCAAAGGCGATGCTGATAGGCCAGCTTTTTTTCTTTACATCAAAGCTTAATCCCAGCTCAACTTTTTTATCGATATTGAAAGCATTTGAAAATTTATGCCCTGTTGCGAGCCCACCTGACGTGAGAGCAATATGTCCTGTATAATCACTGCTAAACAGATAACCCGGAATACACAGAAATAGTACTATGGAGAAAAGGAAATAAGAGCTACAATAAGTGATTGTTGATTTATTATTGATATCTTCTAATTGCAAGCAATCCCTTGTTTCTTTTGTAAATCGATAGCAAGTTTTATCCCTGATTTTATCACGGCCGGATTATCAAGAGAAAAAAAAGGTGTTGAAAATATTATTTTTCAAATAACACCAAGTACATTAATTCAAGTCGTTGTGTTGCATATACCTCTGTTTAAGGATGTGGTTTTTTATCAACTTAAACAAAAAATACTGCACGAAAACAGAGGGTCAATGCAACAGAAAAATATCAGAATCCAGATAGAAACACAATTAAAAAAACAAATCAACTCAGGGTAAACGCATGTTAAGTTGGTATACATTTTGATTCGCCATAATTTCAAGAGCATACTCATAGTATAA
>JQIA01000726.1_pt1 | contig 17259 bp, 12 predicted proteins | sample 811431 | NCBI WGS metagenome assembly JQIA01 (sample SAMN02998118, study PRJNA258478) | marine sediment metagenome | biome: marine; feature: seafloor; material: sediment; isolation source: oil-polluted sediment collected from 3 locations (0.5 km, 0.7 km and 0.9 km)... | place: USA: Gulf of Mexico ...
CGTAAATTATCCTCTAATTTTCTTAATAAATCTTCTTTTTCAATAATATTTGATTGAGTATTTTGGAGTTCTTCAAGAAGTTTCTTTGTTTCTGAAATATTGCCAGTTAATAGTTGGTCTTGTGCTTGTTGTAGATTATTATACTGTCTATTTAAATTGTCATATTTTATTTCAATTGTTTTAAGCTTGTTCTCGCCGTCGATGCTGTTATTACTTAATTCTTCCAGCCTTTTTGTTGCAATATCTGCTTTAGATTTCAATTCTGTATTAGCAATTTCAAGATGCTTATTATTTTCTTTTGTTAACTCTAGATCATCCTCACACTTATCACTTTTTAGCTGGAGATCTTCGAATTGTTTTGTTGGAACACAAGCTGTGAAGGCAGTAAACACAATAAATGTAAAGATTTTGAAAGTAGATTTAATTTGCATTTTAACTATTTTTAATTAGGATTGTTAAATATACGTAAATTAGCGTAAAGCAAATATATAAAATAAGCTATGCTTTATCTCGTTAATACTAAGTAAAAATATTTATATCTTTGCAACAATTTTAAAAATGACATGTCAACAGATTTATTAAAAAACATATTATTTCCTGAAGATTTAAAAAAATTGGATCTTACCGATCTTCCTAACTTAAGTCAGGAATTGAGGCAATTTATTATTGACATTGTTTCTTCTAACCCAGGTCATTTTGGTGCTAGTTTAGGCGTAGTGGAATTGACTGTTGCTTTGCATTATGTATTTAATACTCCATATGATAGAATTGTATGGGATGTAGGTCATCAAGCTTACGGACATAAAATTCTTACCGGGCGAAGAGAAAATTTTTCAACAAATCGTAAATACAAAGGATTAAGTGGATTTCCAAATATTTTTGAAAGTGAATATGATTCGTTTGGAGTAGGACATTCGTCTACATCTATTTCAGCAGCACTTGGAATGGCAAAAGCCGCCAGTTTTAAAAAGGAAGAAGATCGGCAAATTGTTGCTGTAATTGGAGATGGTTCAATGACAGCAGGACTTGCTTTCGAAGGATTGAATAATGCTGGTATTGAAAATACAAATTTGCTAGTTATTTTAAATGACAACAATATGGCAATTGACCCAAATGTTGGGGCGCTTAAAGAATATTTGCTTGATATTACAACTTCAAAAACATACAATAAATTAAAAGATGATGTTTGGAATTTATTAGGTCACCTTAATAAATTAGGACATAATTATAGAAAATTAGCTCAGCAAATTGATACTGCTGTAAAATCATTTTTACTTAAACAAAGTAATTTATTTGAATCCTTAAACTTTAGATACTTCGGACCTGTTGATGGTCATGATGTAGTATACCTAACTAAGATCTTAAATGATTTAAAAGATATTAAAGGACCAAAACTTTTACATGTTGTAACTCAAAAAGGAAAAGGCTTTAAACAAGCAGAATTAAATCAAACAACATGGCATGCACCAGGCAAGTTTAACAAAGATACAGGTGAAATATTAAAAATTAAATCCGATGAACCAAGTCCTCCTAAATACCAAGAAGTATTTGGACATACAATATTAGAATTAGCAAAATTGAACGAAAAAATTGTAGGAATCACTCCTGCAATGCCAACAGGATCATCACTTAATATTATGATGAAAGAAATGCCTGAACGGACTTTTGATGTGGGTATTGCAGAGCAACATGCAGTAACATTCTCGGCTGGTTTAGCAAAAGAAGGTATGTTACCTTTTTGCGCAATATATTCATCATTTATGCAAAGAGCCTATGATCAGGTAATACATGATGTTGCCATTCAAAATTTAAATGTAGTTTTTTGTTTGGATCGAGGAGGTTTAGTAGGTGAAGATGGAGCAACACATCATGGTGCATTTGATTTAGCATATATGCGTAGCATTCCAAACATTACTGTTTCGGCTCCAATGAACGAAGAAGAGCTCCGCAATTTAATGTATACTTCTCAATTAAAAGATAAAGGACCATTCTCTATTCGTTATCCTAGAGGAAAAGGAGTGATGTCCAATTGGAAAACACCATTTAAAGAAATCCCAGTTGGAAAAGGACGATTAATTAGAAAAGGAGAGGATATTGCAATTTTATCAATTGGGCATATAGGTAATCATGTTGTTGAAGCGTCAAAGGAATTGGACAAAAAGCATATTGATGTTGCTCATTACGACATGAGATTTGTAAAGCCTATTGATAAAGATTTATTACACGAAATAGGAAAGAACTTTAAGAATATTATTACAATTGAAGATGGAACCGTGGTAGGTGGTTTTGGAAGTGCCGTTCTTGAATTTATGAGTGAAAATGGATACTCGGTAAATATTAAAAGATTAGGTATTGCAGATCATTTTATTGATCATGGTACACCTCAAGAATTACATCGTGAGTGCGGTTTTGATGTAGAAGGTATAATAAAATCAGTTATATCGATGACTAAACCGAACATATTGTCGAATGTTGGATAGTTTTATTTCAGAAAAATTTGTGTATCTCAAACTATTCTATATTTTTGCATTCCAAAGTTTACTAAATAAAATGCCTAGATGGCGGAATTGGTAGACGCGCTGGTCTCAAACACCAGTGAACGCAAGTTCGTGTCGGTTCGATCCCGACTCTAGGTACAATAAATGAACAAAGCCCTCCTTTTGAGGGTTTTTTTTATATCTTTAAGCGAGTAAAATTTATTGTAATGAGTAAAGATAATTTGCAAAAATCTCGTAGTAAAAAACAATCAGAGTACGATAAGCGTTATTTGGAAATGGCTCATGTTTGGGCCAAAAATTCATATTGTAAACGTAGACAAGTTGGAGCTCTAATTGTGAAAAAGAAGATGATTATTTCTGATGGCTATAATGGAACTCCATCTGGATTTGAAAATATTTGTGAAGACGAAGAACATTTGACGAAACCTTACGTTTTACATGCTGAGGCAAATGCGATAACGAAAGTAGCAAAATCAAATAATAGTTCAGAAAATGCAACCTTATATGTAACAACTTCTCCATGTGTTGAGTGCTCAAAATTAATTATTCAGGCAGGAATAAACAGGGTTGTTTTTACCGAAAAATATAGAGTTGAAGATGGGCTCAGATTGTTAGAAAGAGCAAATATTGAATTAAATCATATTAAAATTAAAGACTAAAATAAAATGAATAAAAAGTTAAATAAAATATATCTCCCAATATTTTTTGCAATTGTTCTTGTTGCAGGTATTCTTTTGGGAAAAGCACTTAATAAAAATCCGCATACGAATTATTCACAGTTATATCGTGCTAACGATAAATTAGGAGTAATAATTGATTACATAGAAACACGATATGTTGATACAATCTCAAGATCCAAACTTGAGGAATCAGCAATACCAGGAATCTTGGAAGAATTAGATCCACATTCAGTTTACATTCCAGCGAGGAACATGCAGGCAGTTAATGAAGATATGCAAGGTAATTTCGAAGGGATTGGTGTAACATTTAATTATCTGAGTGATACAGCTATAATTACAAGTGTAATAACTGGCGGACCATCTAATAAAGTTGGGGTACTTGCTGGTGATCGCATAATAATGGTGGATGATTCATTAATAGCTGGGCAAAATATATCAAGTAATGATGTTGTGGGGATGCTTAAAGGTGAAAAGGGTACAAAAGTAACAGTTAGTCTTGAAAGGAAAAATGTATCTGAATTAATTGATATTGAAATTATCAGAGATAAAATCCCATTATATAGTGTAGATGTTTCATATATGATTGATGATGAAATAGGCTTTATAAAAATAAATCGCTTCTCGGGTACCACCTATGACGAGTTTATGGACGGAGCCGCAAAATTAATTGATCAAGGAATGAAAAAGCTAATCCTTGATTTAAGAGGTAATACCGGAGGATATATGGTGGCTGCTACAAAAATTGTTGATCAATTTTTGGAGAAAGGTAAAATGATTGTTTATACACAAGGCAAATCAAGTCCAAAGCAAAATATTTATTCTTCAGCTCATGGAATCTGTAAAGATATTGAACTAGTTATTTTACAAGACGATTTTGCCGCTTCGGCAAGTGAAATTTTAGCTGGAGCAATCCAAGATAATGATAGGGGAAAAATTATTGGTCGAAGATCTTTTGGTAAAGGATTAGTACAAGAACCATATCAACTTTCAGATGGATCGGTTATTCGATTAACTATTGCAAGATATTATACACCTACTGGTCGCAGTATTCAAAAACCTTACAGTGATGATAAAAAAGATTATTATAATGATTTAAATGATAGATATAAGCACGGTGAATTTTTAGAAGCTGATAGTATTCAATTCGCGGATTCATTAAAGTTTGTAACTCCTGGGGGCAATATAGTATATGGTGGTGGAGGAATAATGCCAGATATTTTTGTCCCACTTGATACTACGGGATATTCGAAATATTATGCTGAAACTGTTCGTAAAGGTGTGCTTTATAATTTTGCTTTTAAATATGTAGATGAAAGAAGAGAATTGTTTACAAAATATAATAACGCAAAGGAAATAAATGACTATTTGGAATCAATAAACATATTTGATCAATTTGCTGATTATGCGGTACAAAATGGAGTTCCAAAAACAACAAAAGGATTTAATTACTCTAGGCATTTGGTTAATACACAGGTAAAAGCAAATATCGCTAGAAATATAATTGATAATAATGGGTTTTATCCTATTATTAGAGATGTTGATACTACATTAAAAATAGCAATATCATATTTCAAAGAAAATTAATTAAGTATTTGATAATTTAAGCGTAAAGAGTAAACATATTATTTATAGGAATAACAGCCGGATTTCTGATTAGAAATTAGGCTGTTGTTTTTTAGATTTTTTCACTAAAGTGTAATAAATAAACAAGAGCTGTGTCATATGTGTAGATTTTGAATTCAAAAAAACATTTAACATAAAATTTAAAACGATGAAAACACAGAAAATTAAAAAAGTAAGCGTAATTATAGTAGCGTTATTAATGATTGCAGGATCAAGTTTGTTTGCACAAAAAGGAAGAAATTTTGATGGTCAAGTTCAAACACGAGGAGAAAGAGTTGATCAAACACGAAACAGGCAAATTCCTGATTTAACTGAAGATCAAGAAACAAAAATAAAGGCATTACGTGTAGATCGAATGAAGGAAATGACAACTTGCAAAAACCAAATTAATGAACTAAAAGCTAAAAAGCAGACTTTATTGAGCTCAGATAATTCTGAATTAAAAGAAATAAATGGGGTAATTGATCAAATGACAGATGTCCAAAACAAAATGATGAAAGCTTCAGCAAAGCATCATCAGGATGTTAGAAATATACTTACAGATGAGCAAAAAGTAATTTTCGATAGCAAACAAATGCACGGAAGAGGACATGAAAGAATGGCAAGAAGAGGTGGTAAATCAAGAAGAGTTAGAGGCCATATGCATGGCAAGAATTAATTGTAAGGTTACATAGATATTGAAAGGGGCTGCTGAAATATACTTTTTCAATAGCCCCTTTTTATTATTTTTCAATATATTCTGAAATATCATTTGCAATTTTTAAGATTTTATAGATTTCTCCTTCATCGTTATAAATTGGCGAATAAGACTCCATAAATAGAAATTTCCTTTTCTTAATAGTGACTTTTGTTTTTTCTTTTTTTACAATTCCATTTTTTAAATCTTGCCAAAACTGCAGATATGATTTCTTTTGTTTTTCAGTAAAATCAATATTATCGGAATGTAAGGTGCCAATGGCCTGTTCACGTGTAATTCCAAATAGGTTTAGATAAGCATCATTTACAAATATGATTTTCTCGTTTAGGTCATATTCTATAATATAACTTGTAGAATTTAATGTATTAATAAAACTTTCCATTTCGGAAGTTTTTCTTGCGGCTTCTTCTTGAGTTGCTTGAAGTTCTTCCATGTTTTGTCGCATCTCTTCTTCTTGGGCAGCCATTTCTTCTGCTTGTTGTTGTGTTGTTTCAAGAAGAGCTGAAGTATGTTGATTAACTTTAACAGATAATAATGCTGATGCTATATTTTCAGCAATTTTTTCTACAAATTCAATTTCGTGATCTTTAAAAGTTTTGAAAGATGCAATTTCAATTACTCCCAGTACATTTTCTTCGACTTTTAATGGAACAATTAAAATGTTTTTTGGATTTGATCCTCCTAAACCAGATGTGATTTGGATATAATTATCTGGGATTTCGGTAATATTAATTGTTTCTTTTTCAATTGCACAAGTTCCTACAAGACCTTCCCCAAACTCTATTTTTTTTGCAGCAAATTTCCTGCGATCAAAAGCATAGGAAGCAATAAGTTCAAAGAATACTTCATTTTTATCATCATCATTTTTAAGAAATAAGCCTCCCTGATTTGCTTTTAAATAGTTAATTAGATTGTTGATTATTTCGAATGATAGTTCATTCAAATCATCGTGGTTTTTTCTTAAAACATCACCAAATAAAGCTATACCTTCATTTGCCCAACGTCTTACTTCTTCTTGATTATTTCTAATGTTTTCTTCTTCTTGCGCCGTTTTTAATTTGGTTTGCATATCAATTAGTGATTGCCCTAAAATATCATCATCACTAAGTAATTCCATAGAAGTTTCAAAGTTCCCTTTTCCTATTTCACGTGCAAATTTTGTTTTTTCGAGCAAGCCCGTTATTGATTTATTTAAAGCTCCACCCATTTCTTCAATTTCATCACCAGTTTTAATGTCAAGATGCATCTCAGAACCAATATGTCCTTTCGACAAATTCTTTAAAAAATCAGTAATTACTAGTATTGGATTTGTAATATTGTTCGAGATTAAATAAATAACTAGACTTAGAATTAATAATCCAATAAATCCAACAAGAATTGAAATTTTAAAATTTGTATTTGCATTAATCATGACCTGATCGATTGGAACTGCAATTCCTATAGACCAAGGTGTTCCGGTATTACCAATTTGAATTGGAGCGTAAGCAACATAGTACATATCACCACTCAATCCATTAACAGAATATGAAAGAAACTTCCCTTCATATATACGTTCCATTATTTTATGTTGTTTTGATTCATCAGGGAAAATCTCTAAAACAGATTTACCAATAAACTCGTCGCTGGGATTTGCAACATACACTCCATTGTTTGCCATTAAAAAAGCAATACTGTTTTCAAATGGTTTTACATTTTTAATAATTTCTTGAAATTGACTCAGCTGAATGTCTGCTCCAATTACACCTAAGAATTCATTTTCCGAAATAATTGGCAAAACAATACTGGTTTCTTGAATTTCATCAGATTTATTTTTCGAATATGAATAATAGTAAGGATTAAGGATAACTTCTTTTCTTGTATTTTTAGGTATTTGGTAATAATCACCAGAAAAAACTTCATCAGGATTTGTCTCAATTGATTCATCAAATTTGACTTGTCCATTGACCTTATAATACATATGACCAAAGTTCCCTAAAACGGTACTTCCTACTTTACCAATGTATTGTTGGTCTAAGTTATCTATTGAGTTAGTCTCCCAAGTGCTCCAAACAGCTAAAAAATCAGGATTTGATTCTAAGGAGTGTACCATTATATTTGCAATTACTTCTCTTCTGTTTTCTTCATCAATATCTTTATAAACTTTAAAGGATGTACTTAAATCTTTTACGGTTGTTAAATAATTTTCAAGATGATTTTGTACTTGGTTGGCGGCTCCCTTTACATAATTGTCTGAGATTGCAATTGCATCATCGAAAGCTATATTCTTACTTTTGATACTTATATAACCAAAAGCCAAAATGTAGATTACTAAAGAGGTTGATAGAACAAAGAACTGAATCTTATGTCGGATTTTTAATTTTATCTTCATAGTTGTAAGAATAGGCTGTAGCAATTATATACGTTTATATAGCCTTAAAAGTTTAGCTTATCTTACGTTATCTTCAAAAAAATAAGACCGTCCAAAAAGACTGTTATTTGTCATTCCCTTGAAAAAGGAAATCTCTTAATTGAATTGTGTGTAAGGAGTTACGAGATCCCCAATCAAGTTGGGGATGACATTTTATGATTTTTTGGACAGCCTTTTCAGAAATTACTTAAGTATCTGCTGTTTATAAAGGTCTATAATTGTAATCTTTAAATTCGTATCGAAGAACCAATTTTTCTAATCTAATTTTAAAATCTTCGAAGTCTTTTTGTGTAGTTTCTGTCCATACTACTTCGGATAAGGCACTCATTCTTGGTAAAACCATATATTCTACCTGTTCTGATGTTAAAATATACTCAGTCCACATATTAGCTTGAGCACCTAAAATAAATTTTGCCTCTTCGCTGTTTAATTCAGCAGGAATAGGTTCATAATTATATACTTCGTTTAAGTCAGTGTGTCCACCAATTGCAAGAGGTTCGTTCTCTTTTTCTCCTTGATAATGATCAAAATATAACTCGTTGTTTGGCGACATAACAACATAGTGTCCCATTTGTGCTGCCTTAATTCCACCTTCTGTTCCACGCCAAGACATAACAGTTGCTTCTGGTGCTAATCCTCCTTCAAGAATTTCGTCCCAGCCAATAAGTTTTTTATTGTTTGCAATTAAGAATTTTTCCATTCGGCGAATAAAATAGGACTGTAGTTCGAACTCATCTTTTAATCCTTCATCCTCCATTCTTTTTTGACATTTAGGACAAACTTCCCATTCTTTTTTTGGACACTCGTCTCCACCAACATGAATGTATTCATCTGGGAAAAGTTCAATTACCTCGGCAAGAACATCCTCAAGAAATTCAAAAGTTTTATCGTTTCCTGCACAATATACATCATCAAAAACACCCCATTTTCTTGCTACTTCGTAAGGGCCTCCGGTACATCCATATTCAGGGTATGCAGCTAATGCAGCCAATGAATGCCCCGGCATCTCAATTTCAGGAACAATAGTAATAAATCGATCACTTGCATATTGTACAATTTCCTTAACATCTTCTTGAGTAAAGAACCCACCATGAGGTACATCATCAAATTTATCCCAGTTTTTTTCAATCATGGTTCCCGATCGAACAGATCCAATTTCGGTTAATTTAGGATGCTTTTTTATTTCAATTCTCCAACCTTGATCTTCAGTTAAATGCCAATGAAAAGTATTCATTTTATGCATTGCTAACATATCAATATACTTTTTAATAAACTCTTTATTGTTGTAATGACGACAAACGTCTAGATGCATTCCTCTCCATGTAAATCTAGGTGAATCTTGAATTTTTACTCCGGGAACGTAATGACTAAATTCAATTTTATTCTCTGTTTTGTTTATGTCTATAAGTTGTAATAAGGTTTGTATTCCATAAAATGCTCCATTGGGAGCTAAAGATTTAATTTCAATTGATTTTTTAGATGAAATCAATGAATAATCTTCTTTCCCCATTTCTGTTTCTGAGTCCTGAATTAATAGAATAACATTTTTAGATGGACAATTATCTGATGTTGTTATTGTTAAATTTAAATTATGACTCAATTTGATTTCATTTTGTAAGTAAAGTGCTACTTTCTCAAAACCATCATCGCCATCTTGAAATGCAATAGTTGTATTTTTATTTAAGTTAAAGAATGAATCTGTTTTTTCAATCGATAAAGGTTTTGGTATGATCGAAATTTCTGTCGTAGGGATTTCTCTCGTGCAAGAACAAAGTGCAATAAAAACAACAAATAGGATTTTAAATTTTCTCATAATTTTAAGGATCTTAATATAAAGTGTGAAATAATTTTCAATGACATTTCTTTTTCTTCAATAAATCCCATGTGTCCAGAATTTTCCAACACACATAATTCCGAATTTTCAGGAAGTTTTATTTTAGGTATTATAGAGTTGCAATCAATGTAATTGTCTTTTTTTCCGGCAATAAGTAAAAATGGAATCTGGGATTGTTGTAATGATTCAGACAAATCAGGTCGACTCTTCATTGCTTGTAAATTTGCAATTATTCCTTCTTTAGGAGTTTGCAAAGCAATATTTACTGTTATTTGAATTTCTGCTTTGAAGCTTGTCCGATTTTCATTTGCAAAAGCATTCGGAATATTAAATTTAGCAATGAGATCTTTTTTTCCCTCATTAACAAAATCAATTTCTCGTAATCTTTTCTTTTTAGTTTCTTTAGTATCTGCAAATGGATGCGAATGAAACAGGCAAAATCCTGACAGTAATTCTGGGTATAATTTATGAAACATCAATGTTAAGTACCCTCCCATTGAGTGTCCGATCAAATAGCATTTCTCAACATTAAGTTTTTGTAGGGATTCATATATTGTTTTTGAAAGTTGCTCTAGAGAATGAAATTCAGAGAGACATTCGCTATTTCCATGTCCAGGAATATCAATAGAAATTACTCGATAATTTTTAGATAGTTCCTTGGCAAAATCATTCCATGTTTCTAAAGATTCTAAATAACCATGAAGAAGGACAATGGGGCTTCCTTTTCCAATATCAGAATAAAATACTTTTTTGTTATTAATTAAAAAGTAAGATTTCATTAAGAATTAATCCAAACTTTTGCAGCTTCTATAGTTTCAAATATTTGAGTTTCCCATTTACTACCTTCCATAAATTTATCATATTCAGAAGTAATTTTCTTCACATGATCGTTTTGAGTTAAAATGGCAATTTTCATTTCTTCGGTAGTATCTGTTTGCGATTTATCCATTGTTGCCACTATTGTAATATCAAGCAAACTAATATCAAATTCGTCGATATGTAAGAAATCAAATATTTGGTAATGTATTGATTCAAAATTGGCATTACTCAATACATAGTTATTTGCATCAATTAAATCTTGTGGTGTTACGTCTCCTCTAAACTTAACATAAACACCATCTTTATCCCAATTTATATTAAAGGTCATAATGAATATTATTACTGAATAAGGCCATGAAATTAGTAAATAAAACAATTAGTTGCATATTTATAACAAATTAAATCAATTGTGAAGAGCCATAAGTGATTCAATTTCTTCAACTTCTCTGGGAATATCTTTCATTAAATCTTTTGGATTTAAACCTACTACAATATCATTTTCTATTCGAATACCAATATTTTCTTCAGGGATGTAAATGCCAGGCTCACAGGTCAATATCATTCCATCTTCAAGAATAGTTGTTCTGTCGCCAACATCATGGACATCCAAGCCAATAAAATGACAGGTGCCATGAGGAAAATACTTTTTAAATAATGGCTTTATAGGGTCTTGAATATTAACATCTTCCTGTGTATATAATCCAAGCTTTATGTGCTCATCTTGACAAAGTTTTTCGACTCTTTCATTAACTTTATTTATTGTAGTTCCTGGTGTAAGCCAAGTTGTTGCTTTTTTCATAACTCGCAAAACAGCTTCGTAACATTCTTTTTGTCGAGGAGTAAATTTCCCATTTACTGGAATTGTGCGAGTGCAATCAGCAGCATAGTTTGCATATTCGGCACCAAAATCCATTAGTAGTAAATCACCATCTGTACAATTTTTATTATTTTCTACATAATGTAAAACACATGCACTTTTCCCGCTAGCTATGATTGGAGGGTAAGCATGACCATTGGCTTTATTCCACAAAAACTCGTGGGTAATTTCTGCTTCAACTTGATATTCAGTAACATTGGGCTTAACAAATTTAAGAATTCTGTGAAAAGTTTTATTTGTAATATTGCAGGCTTCTTGCATTAATTCTATTTCCTCAGATTCTTTTCTTAACCGAAGTTCTTTCATTATCGGAGCGAGTCTTTTTATCTCATGAGCAGGAAATTCTTTTTTTAATACATCTATAAATCGATCATCGGCAGAAGCTACATCTGTCTTGAATTTTGGATTTTCATTTAAGTTTAAATAAACACTCTCGGTATTTATCGCTAATTCACGAAATGTTGATTCAAACTCACTTATATATTTTATAGTTCTAATTCCAGAAGTTTTTAAAGTTTCATCTTTACTATATTTATGTCCTTCCCAAACGGCAATAGTTTCGTTACTTTCAATTATAAAAAGAATTTCTCTTAATGCTTTGTTCGGATGATTTGGACATAGAGTTAGAATTGTTTTCTCTTGATCAATCCCGGTTAAGTAAAATAAATCTGAATTCTGATGAAAAGGATGATACTGATCTCCATTTCGCGGCATTTGGTCATTTGAATGTACAATTGCTAAAGAATTTGAGGCTAGATTCTTAATGATTTTTTTTCTATTTTTCTCAAATAATGGGCTGCTGAGCTGAGGATATTTCATAGATTAGAACAGTTTTAAATTATTGAAATTGTGTTTATAAACATTGGATTTTTATATTTTAGCGAATATTTTTGTTTGTTATCTTTATTTGATTCAAATTATTCGCAATTTAACTAATGTTCTATAAAAATTAAATTCTATGAGCAAATTTTTTACTTCATCAATTGGACAAAAATTCTTCATGAGTATAACTGGTTTATTTCTTATGATGTTTTTAATGGTTCATTTAACAATTAATTCTTTATTGCTTTGTGGCGATGGTGAGTTATTTAACACGGCTGCTAATTTTATGAGTAGTAACCCATTAATGAAAATCATTGAGCCAATCTTGGCATTAGGATTTGTATTGCATATTATCTATGCAGGATACCTAACATTTAAGAACAAAATGGCAAGACCACAAGGATATAAAGTGGCACCTAAGTCTGATGCTTCTTGGGCATCAAAAAACATGTTTATTTTAGGAGGTTTAGTTTTAGTTTTCTTAGGAATTCATATTGCCAATTTTTTCTGGAAAGTAAAATTCGGTGTTGTTCCAACTATTACTACTGGTGATGGACATGAACTTCATGACGTTTACGGATTGGTAGTGGGATTGTTCCAAGGTTTTTGGTGGTACAATGTATTGTACTTTTTGGGTGCAGTTTTCTTATTTTTGCATCTTACACATGGATTTTGGTCAGCTTTTCAATCAATAGGTTTTGGTAATGAAAAATGGACAATAAGATTAAAAGTAGTAAGCTATATCTATGCAATAATTGTAGCAGGAGGTTTCGCTATTATACCGATATATTTTTTATTTAAATATTTCGTGTAAATTTTATAAAGTAATAATTGTAACACATATACTATGAGTAAATTAGATGCTAAAATACCCGAAGGTCCATTAGCTGAAAAGTGGACAAAATATAAAGCTTCGCAAAAACTAGTAAGCCCAAATAACAGAAAAAAACTTGATGTTATTGTTGTTGGTACTGGTATTGCGGGCGCACCTGCCGCTGCTTCTTTGGCAGAAATGGGTTATAATGTAAAAGTTTTTTGTTTTCAGGATTCGGCACGACGTGCACACTCTGTGGCTGCACAGGGAGGAATCAATGCAGCTAGAAATGATAAAAACGATGGTGACAGTGTTGATCGTTTATTTTATGATACCATAAAAGGAGGAGATTTTCGTGCTCGGGAAGCTAATGTATATCGTCTTGCTGAAGTAAGTAGCGATGTAATAGATCAGCTTACTGCACAAGGGGTTCCATTTGCACGTGAATATGGAGGAACATTAGCCAATAGAACATTTGGTGGAGTGCAGGTTTCTCGAACAAATTATGCTCAAGGTCAAACAGGTCAACAGGTTTTATTAGGAGGCTACTCTGCACTTAAACGTCAGGTAGCTTTAGGTAAAGTAACAATGTATGCTCGCCAGCAAATGCTAGATATTGTAATGGTGGATGGCAAAGCTCGCGGAATTATTACTCGTAATTTAATTTCTGGTGAAATAGAACGTCATGCAGCACATTGCGTGGTATTAGCAACTGGAGGGTACGGAACAATTTATTATTTATCGACTTTAGCAGTACAATCGAATGCATCTGTAGCAATGCAAGCATACAAAAAAGGTGCATTTTTTGGAAATCCAAGTTTTATTCAAATACACCCTACATGTATTCCTGTATTAAACGAATATCAGTCGAAACTGACTTTAATGTCTGAATCATTAAGAAATGACGGTCGTATTTGGGTACCAAAAGCTGAAGGAGACAAGCGTAAGGCAAAAGATATTCCAGACGAAGAAAGAGATTATTTCTTAGAGCGTCGTTACCCAGCTTTTGGAAATTTAGTGCCTCGTGATGTTGCATCACGTGCAGCGAAAGAGAGATGCGATAATGGTTTTGGTGTTGGAAAAACAGGCTTAGCAGTATTCCTTGATTTCAGAGATGCTGTTGCTAAACAAGGTAAGAAAGTAATCAAAAATAAATATGGTAATTTATTCAATATGTATGAAAAAATTACTGGCGATAGTCCATTTGAAACTCCTATGATGATTTATCCTGCAGGACATTACACAATGGGTGGACTTTGGGTTGATTATAATTTACAAACAACAATCCCTGGTTTATTTGCAATTGGTGAAGCGAATTTCTCCGATCATGGAGCAAACCGTTTAGGTGCAAATTCACTATTACAAGGTGCAGCTGATGGTTATTTTGTGGCCCCTTATACCGTTTCGAATTACTTAGCAGACGAAATTTCAAATAAAGTTCCTTCTACAGATTCACCTGAATTTGTTAAAGCAGAAAATGAAGCTAAAGCAATACTTGATAAGTTTTTAAGTATTAATGGAACTAAAACAGCTACTTCTTTCCATAAAAGATTAGGACATATTATGTGGGAATATGCTGGTATGAAACGAAATGAAGAAGGTTTGAAAAAAGCTCAGGGATTAATAGCTGATCTTAAAAAAGAGTTTTGGAGCGACTTGAAAATTCCTGGTACAGCTAATGAAATTAACCAAGAGCTTGAAAAAGCATCAAGAGTTGCAGACTTTATTGATTTAGGCGCATTAATCGTTAATGATGCTTTAAATAGAGAAGAATCTTGTGGTGCTCATTTCCGCGAAGAAAGTATGACAGAAGGTGGCGAAGCAATGCGTATTGATGATAAATATTCATTTGTTGCTGCTTGGGAATTCCAAGGAGATGATAAAGAACCAAAGCTTCATAAAGAAGATCTTAAGTTCGAGAATGTTGAGGTTAAAGTTAGAAGTTACAAATAGTATTGAGATAATTGATTTGAGACTCTTGATACTGAATACTCAAATCTTAATACTAAAAATTAAAATTTAGAAAAATGAAAATAAAACTAAATATTTGGAAACAAGAGAATGCTAAGACCAAAGGTAAATTCGAGAAATACGATTTAGATGGTGTTGATGCAGAAATGTCATTCCTTGAAATGTTAGATTATTTAAACGAGAAATTAATAATAGGGGGAAAAGAACCTGTTGCATATGAGCACGACTGTCATGAAGCAATTTGTGGATGTTGTAGTTTGTATATTAATGGACATCCTCACGGACCAGGAAAAGAAACTGCAACATGCCAGGTGCATATGAGAGCTTTTAAAGATGGAGAAACAATTACTGTTGAACCTTGGAGAGCTAAAAGTTTCCCTGTTTTAAAAGATTTAATGACAGATCGTAATGCATTTGATAAATTAATGTCTGCAGGAGGATTTGTATCTATTGATGCAGGACAAGCTCCGGATGCAAATGCAAACTTAGTTGGTAAAATCGATGCAGATAAAGCATTTGATGCTGCAGCTTGTATTGGTTGTGGTGCTTGTGTTGCTGCTTGTAAAAACTCTTCGGCTACTTTATTTGTTGCTGCAAAAGTTTCTCAATTAGCGCTATTACCACAAGGTAAAGTTGAAGCTAAACGTAGAGCATTAAATATGGTTGCTAAAATGGATGAACTTGGATTTGGGTCTTGTACAAATACAGGAGCTTGCGAAGCTGAATGTCCAAAAGGTATTGGAATCGACTTTATTGCAAAACTAAACAGAGAATATTTATGTGCTTCTCTTTCTGAGGCAGAATAAAAATAATCTTATGTCATTACTGCGAAAGCAGAAATCTTTAAAAAAATCCCGAAGAATGTTCTTCGGGATTTTTATTTTTATGATATTACGAAACTACGACTTCATTGTTTTTTCAACTTCTTCAACAGTAATTGGAATTCTTTTACCAAGCATTTGAGATCCGGTTTTTGTTACTAAAAGATCATCTTCTAATCTTATACCACCAAAATCTGCATATTCGTCAAGTACCTTATCGAAATTAATGAAATCAGTATTGGTTTTTTCTGCTTTCCATTTTTTAATTAAATCAGGAATAAAATAAATACCAGGCTCACTGGTTAAAACAAATCCGGTTTGTAATTTACGACCTAATCTTAATCCTTTAAGTCCAAATTGAGTTGCACGCTTAAATTCATTATCATATCCAACATGATCTTCACCAAGATTTTCCATATCATGCACATCTAGTCCCATCATATGCCCTAAACCATGAGGCATAAACATTGCATGTGCTCCTTCACGTACAGCATCTTCAGGATTGCCCTTCATTAATTCTAATTTGGTTAATCCTTCCGTAAGTATTCTTGCTGATTCCAAATGGATATCACGATATGGAACGCCCGGTTTAATTAAAGAAATTGCGTGATTATTCGCAGCTAATACAATATTATAAATATCCTTTTGTTTCTGTGAGAATTTTCCTCCAACAGGAACTGTTCGTGTATTATCACTAGCATAACCCATTGTAGTTTCAGCGCCAGTATCAGTTAGCATTAATTTACCTTCTTGGAGCATATTACCATGATAATGATTATGTAAAGTTTCTCCATTCTGGGAAAGAATAATAGGGAATGATAACATTCCTCCATGTGCTAAAGCAATACCTTCTACAGTGCCGGCAATCTCTTGTTCGTAAATGCCGGGTTTAGCCATTTTCATGGCTGTAGTATGCATCTTGTATCCAATTGCCGAAGCTTTAATCAGTTCTTCAATTTCATATTTATCTTTAATTGATCTTAAATCAACTACAGCTTTAATTAATTCAACAGACACATAATCTTCTGCTTCCGAATGATTAATTTCAAGTAAATTACTAAACTGTATTACAGAATCTCCACGGTAAAAAGGTTGAACATGAATATTCCTATTTTGATTCTTTGCATTTTTTAAATAATTACCTAATTGGTCAAGCTGCTCTGTATTTTCAACACCAATTTGTGCTGCTAGCTCATTTACTTTAGGTTGAGGCCCCATCCATATAATATCACCAATACTAAAATCGTTTCCAAATAGATATTCTTTTCCTGAATCAAGATCAATTATTCCTGCAAGATTTGGAATATTTAGACCAAAAAAATAAAGGAACGAACTATCTTGGCGAAAATGATATGTGTTATCCGGGTAATTAAATGCAGCTTCTTTATTCCCTAGA
>JQIA01000727.1_pt1 | contig 17250 bp, 11 predicted proteins | sample 811431 | NCBI WGS metagenome assembly JQIA01 (sample SAMN02998118, study PRJNA258478) | marine sediment metagenome | biome: marine; feature: seafloor; material: sediment; isolation source: oil-polluted sediment collected from 3 locations (0.5 km, 0.7 km and 0.9 km)... | place: USA: Gulf of Mexico ...
AAAAGCCAACCTATAAAGAGTTGTATAAATGGTTGAAATATTAAGGAATGGAAAAGATAAGTAACCTGTTGAATTACACTTTTCAATTAAGTGAGAGCATACATATTTCAGTTAAAACAATACTGGTTTTAATTGTTGCTTTTTTTATCACAAGCATATTGTTAAAAGTTGCACGTAGGCTTATTAATAAGAGGCTAGAAGAAGAAGATAGAGGAAAGTTTAAAAGTATATTCTCATTTTTAAAGTATTTTATATACTTATTAGTAATCATTATAGCTTTAGAATCCTCAGGGATTGAAGTGAGTGTGTTGCTAGCAGGTTCTGCAGCATTGTTGGTTGGATTAGGATTAGGGCTTCAAACGTTATTTCAAGATATTATATCAGGAATTTTTATTTTATTAGATAAAACTTTGCACGTAAATGATATTATTGAAATTGAAGGAAAAGTTGGCAGAGTTTTTGAAATACGCTTGAGAACAACAAGAGCGGTTACTGTAAATGATCGAGTAATTATTATTCCAAATCATAAGTTTTTAACCAATAGTTTATACAATTGGACTCAAAACGGAACATTAACTTTGGAAGCTGTAAATATTGGTGTAGCCTATGGTTCAGATGTTGAAAAAGTGAAAAGAATATTAATTGAAGTAGCACAAAAGCATCCCAAGGTTTTAAAAACCAAAAAGCCAGATGTGTTATTTTTAGATTTTGGAGATAGTGCATTACTTTTTAGATTGTTATTTACCATCAATGATAGTTTCTCACAATTAAAAATAAAGAGTGATTTACGCTACGAAATTGATAAGAAGTTTAGAGAAGAAAATATTCAAATTCCATTTCCTCAAAGAGATATTCATATTATTAAATCGTAAGTGTAAAAGTTAACGAAAAAGTAAGGAATTGTAGAAATTAATGATAGGAATATATCAGAGGGATTTATAATTCTTTTAAATAAAATTGTAATACTAGAAAATAGGTGTCTTTGTTCTTTCATCTATCTTCTTTAAACCTAAAAAATATGTCGAAAATATTAATAATTGAAGATGAAGCTGCTATTCGAAGAGTTTTAACAAAAATAATTTCTGAAGAAAATGAATCTTACCATGTTGAGGAAGCAGAGGACGGATTGCTAGGAATTGAGATGATTTCTAAGGCAGATTTTGATTTGGTTTTATGTGATATTAAAATGCCGAAAATGGACGGTGTTGAAGTATTAGAAAAAATTAAAAAAATTAAACCAGAGATTCCAATTATTATGATTTCCGGTCACGGAGATTTAGATACAGCAGTAAATACCATGCGTTTAGGTGCATTTGACTATATATCAAAACCGCCAGATTTAAACCGTTTGTTAAATACTGTAAGAAATGCTTTAGATAAAAAAGAGTTGGTTGTTGAAAACAAACTTTTAAAAAGAAAAGTGAGTAAAAAGTATGAGATGATTGGTGAAAGTGAAGCCATTACTCATATTAAAGAAATGATTGAAAAAGTTGCCCCAACCGATGCTCGTGTTTTTATTACTGGACCTAATGGTACTGGTAAAGAATTAGTAGCACATTGGTTGCACGAAAAAAGTGCAAGAACAAAAGGTCCAATGGTTGAGGTGAACTGCGCTGCAATCCCTTCAGAATTGATAGAAAGTGAGTTGTTTGGGCATGTAAAAGGGTCATTTACTGGAGCTAATAAAGATAGAGCTGGTAAATTTGAGGCAGCGAATAGAGGAACCATTTTCTTAGATGAAATTGGAGATATGAGCCTTTCAGCACAAGCAAAAGTTTTAAGAGCATTGCAAGAAAATAAAATTTCTCGTGTTGGTAGCGATAAGGATATAAAAGTAGATGTTAGGGTTGTTGCTGCAACAAATAAAGACTTAAAAAAGGAAATTACAGAAGGGAGATTTAGGGAAGATTTATATCACCGTCTTGCTGTAATTCTAATTGATGTACCATCTTTGAATGATAGAAGAGAGGACATCCCATTGTTAATTCAATTTTTTGCTGAACAAATAGCAACTGAACAGGGAACAACAGTAAAATCATTTTCAAGTCAAGCAATTAAATTATTGCAAAATTATGATTGGACTGGAAATATTAGAGAACTTCGAAATGTTGTAGAAAGGCTTATTATTTTAGGAGAGAATGAAGTCTCAGAAAATGATGTAAAACTTTTTGCTAGTAAATAATAAGAGGTTTTCTAAAAAGAAAAACTCTATGTCATATTTGAGCTTGCCGAAATATCTTACCGTACGGATATTCAATGGAAACTTCGACAGGCTCAGTTTGACAAAATTAATTTTATGAGCTTTTTAGACAGCCTCTTTTTAATTCAATTTATTAATAAAGTTGGAAATAGCAGCTTTTACATCCTTAGAGATTTTAGTCTCACCGTCTAGCCAAGTATGCACATTACCCAAATAATTCATACCTAAATAATTTGCAGATTCAATAAATGGCATGGAGAATTCTTCTTTTAACCCAGGTCCAGAGCCACAACTTATCATAGCCATATTTTTGCCTCTTAAACTTCTTCCTAAGTCTTTTTCAAGATGAAGTAAATCTGAGAATCTATCAAAAAATACTTTTAATACACCACTCATTGAGTACCAATAAACTGGTGTTGCAAAAATAATGGTATCGTACTTTTCAAGTACATCTTTAATTAAGGGAAGAAAATCATCTTGCTGATTGTTAAATTCGTAGTCAAAATGATTGATGTTTTTAGTGTATAAATCAATTACATCATATTGATTAGTACTGTTGATATAATTAATTATTTTATGTGTATTTCCAGTACTTCTTGAGCTTCCTTGAATGATTACAGTTTTTGTCATTGTTTTTGATTTTATAAGTACAAAGAAATAGAATTAATTAAATTTGAATGGAATTATTTGATAGATACTAATGATGGCTTCCAAGAAAAAATCAATGAATTTCTATTGGATATTCGGAGATTAAATTATTTGTAAAATAGAAATTTGTTAATACAATTTTGGGTATTTAACAGGATTTACTTCGTGCATAATTGCATAAATAGCTTCAAAAATATCTTCAGTATTTGGCTTTGAAAAATAATCACCGTCAGTTCCATATGAAGCTCGGTGTTGTTTTGCAGCTAGTGTAACAGGTTTACTGTCTAAATATTGATATGCATTTTGATTATCTAAAATTTCACCGAGTAAATAAGCCGAGGCACCACCAGGTACATCTTCATCAATAATTAGTAGTCTGTTTGTTTTTTGAATACTTTTTACAACATCGTGTTTGTTGTCAAAAGGAAGTAAGCTTTGTGCGTCAATAATTTCAATATCGATAGCAACCTGAGCTAAATCATTAACTACATCTTGTATAAGTTTTAAAGTAGAACCATATGAAACAACAGTTATATCTGTACCTTCTTTAATGGTTTCAACTTCACCAATTGGTGTTTTAAATTCACCAAAATTGTTAGGTAGTTTTTCTTTAAGTCTATACCCGTTTAAATTCTCAACAATTAATCCTGGCTCATCACATTCCAATAGCGTATTGTAAAACCCAGCAGCCTTTGTCATGTTTCTAGGAACCAATATATTCATTCCTCTTAATAAATGAACGATGGCTCCCATTGGAGATCCAGAATGCCAAATACCTTCCAATCTATGACCACGAGTTCTTACAATTAAAGGTGCTTTTTGTTTTCCAGCTGTTCTATAATGAAGTGTAGCTAGATCGTCACTTAAAATTTGTACACCATATAATAAATAGTCTAAATATTGAATCTCGGCAATAGGTCGAAGCCCTCTTAAAGCCATTCCAATTCCTTGTCCAATAATTGTTGCTTCTCTAATACCAGTATCTGCAACTCTTAATTTACCATACTTTTCTTGAAGTCCAACCAGCCCTTGATTTACATCGCCAATATTTCCGGCATCTTCACCAAAAATAAATACATTTTTATGTTTTGTAAATAAGCTATCGAAATTATCTTTTATTATAATTCTACCATCTACAAATTCTGCATTTTCATCGTAAGTTGGGAGTATTTCTTTTGAAAGACTCACTTTTTGATCAGATTGACTGTATAAATGCGAACTATAGTTTGGTTGTTTAGATTTTAAGTAATTAGCAATCCAATTTTGTAATTGTTTTTTCTCAGTCAGATTTTCATTTCTTACATAAACAATAGCCTTTCTTGCCGTAGATAAAATATCTTTTCTAGAAGGTTCCAGAATTGCTGCTAAATCGTTTTTAAGTTTTAAAATAAAAACTTTATTATTACTTTTAGAAGCAAGACTATCTAATAAAGGAATAAGTGTTGCTTTTTCTTCTTTAAATGGATTCAAGAAAGCACTCCAAGCATTTCTTCTAGCTTGATTAACTTCTTTTTTAGCTTCTTTTTCAATTTTAATTAATTCATCTTCAGAATCAATAAATTTTAAAGTACTATTATCTGTATCTGTTAGTTCAAATTCAATAATCCAGTCACGCATAATTGCATTACAATCATGTTGTTTTTCCCAAATTAGACGTTCTTTTGACTTATAACGTTCTTGAGAACCAGAGGTTGAATGACCTTGTGGTTGTGTTAAATCTTGCACATGGATCAATACAGGGACATGTTCTTCTCGAGCTATTTTTGAGGCTTTATTATAAACATCAATTAGCTGAGGGTAATCCCAACCTTTTACAACAAATATTTCGTATCCATCGGAATTTTCGTCGCGTTGAAATCCTTTTAACACTTCAGAAATATTTTCTTTGGTTGTTTGAAATTTGGCAGGAACAGAAATTCCATAAGCATCATCCCAAACACTAATTATCATAGGAACTTGGAGTACACCTGCAGCATTAATAGTTTCAAAAAACACACCTTCAGAAGTACTTGCGTTTCCAATAGTACCCCAGGAAACTTCATTCCCGTGATTTGAAAAAGCTGAATTTTTAATTTCTGGAAGATTTCTAAAAAATTTAGAAGCTTGTGCTAAGCCTAGCATACGAGGCATTTGTCCAGCTGTTGGAGAAATATCACTACTAGAATTGTACTGCTCTGTTAAATTTTTGAAATGCCCATTTTCATCTAAACTATGCGTTGCAAAATGACCTCCCATTTGACGGCCCCCAGACATTGGGTCTGCTTCAATATCTGAATGTGCATATAAACCTGCGAAAAATTGTTGAGGTGTTAATTCTCCAATGGCCATCATAAAAGTTTGATCTCGATAATAACCAGATCTAAAATCACCCTTTTTAAAGGCTTTAGCCATTGCTAACTGTGGTACTTCTTTACCGTCTCCAAAAATTCCAAATTTTGCTTTTCCTGTTAATACTTCTCTTCGGCCCATTAAGCTACATTCTCTGCTTACTACAGCAACTTTATAATCGTGTAGTACTTCTTTTTTGAATTGAGCGAATGATAGTTGTTTCTGACTTTCAGAAGAAGATTTTACGTGCATATATTGGATTTTTTTAGTGTTGCAAAGGTACAAATATTTAATGATAATTAAAAATACACTCTAGAAGAGGGTGTAAATTATGAATTTGCGAAATAAATGATAATAAATTTAAGAATTATCTAATTAATTAAAAGATATAATTTCTTTTTCGACGATTTAATAAAATCCTCTTTTAACAAAATTATAAATTCTTTTTGGTTTTATAACCAGTACAAATCTAATTTTAGAACTATAACTAGCTTGTCCAATTTCCCAGCCAAGATTTGAATGTAGCGGAAAGTATACTTCTAAAATATCTTGGATAAAATTAAATCGTACTCCGTTTTCATGTGCAAAATATACTTTTGAACCTTTATTTTTTACAAAACCAACATCATTATAAATTTCTAGCCATCTCCATAATCCAACACTTGTATTTACAGTACTCAGCCATTGATTTGCATATGCAACAGGGAGTTTTGATTTAAATCCACCTTCATTAATAATAATTTGCTGACTTAGAAGCCCAGAAGTTTCTGATCTTCCAAGATAATCATATCTAAATAAATAATCACTCGGTCTGTCTAATGCAAAACTAAAAAAATCAGATTCAGTTTTATTAGTAATAAAAGCTCCGGCATAAAATCTAAAATCGAACTGTCTGTTGGTATCAGTTAACCTTCTGTAGCGGGCAGTTAAGGATACTTTACTGAATTTACTTGAAATTTGAAGACCTGTTGAAAATCGAACATCTTCTATAATTTCTGGTTTCGAATAACCATAACCGATATTGAATACATTGTATTTGTTTGTTTCAATATGATCTGTTTGTGTAGGTGATTTTTCTCTGTCAACCATGGTATAAGTTGCACTTATAGCGTTGCTGCTAACATCTCTTAAACTCTTTCGTTTAAATTCTAGCACAGCAAAAGGAGTAAATGTACTATAGGTTAGGTTTTCGGCATAATGAAAATTGCTACCAGTTATTCCAGCAATAAAACTATTTACTTTTTTATTTTCGGGGAGATGAGTGTACATAAGTGTATATACACCAGATAAGGTTTGGCTTTTTGTACTATAAGAAGGTGTTAGTTTGTAAACAAAACTTTTCTTTAATAGTGTTTTATTAGCAATAGCCAGTCCTAGAACAGCTCCATCATAATAATTGTATCTAAATACAGGGGTGTAAAAAAACTGATTGTAATAAGGGTCTTCAATATCTTTCATAAATTTCAATTGAAAAGGCCTGTTAAAGAGTTTCTTGTCTACATTTTTCCAGTTATTACGTAGGTTATATTCTGGTAATAATGATTCGTAATTTAAAGACAGCTTATCAAATCCATTCGTAGGAATCATAATTTTAGTTAAAGAATCTATTCCTGTCAGCCATTTTTTAAATTTTATTTCTTTATTGTGAATTCCAAAGAGTTGGATTGGAGTAGTGAAATTTCGTTTATTTAAAATAGTCACTTCTAGAGAATCATTTTTTTTGATAATTTTTTTAATGGTGTAATCTACTTTTTTTGTAGAATTTAAATATTCATTTTCAAACCAAGAAATATCTTTGTTTGTTTTTATGGATTGAAAAAATTGTTGACTTTTAGTTTGTTTGTTACCATTTTTATTAGAAAAATCAATAATTGCATTTTTAATTGTTTCATTACCTAAATAATTTTCCAAGTATTTTAATCCAAGTCCAGCTTTGTATTTGTTAACAATTTTTCGATTAAAATTTGATAAAGAATCTGTTCGTGTAGATAATGCCTGATCAATATTTTTACGAGATGCAAATTGATATACAAATGAATATTTTTCGTTAAAACTAATTTTAGCCAAGTTGAAATTTCGAATTCCCCAAAGTTTAGAAACACTCCCCAAAGCTTTCATTTCAGGATAATATTTTTCAACATACTTCATCATTAAATAAGTTTGCAAACCATTTGCAAACCAAGAATCTTCACGTTTATTAAACAAAAATGTTTGATCGATGTACTTTTTTGTAAGTGCTTTAAAGAGTTGAATATCCCATTCAAAAGTATCTCCATATGGAGCTAAAAAAGAAGGGAGTTGATTAAATCCATACACTGGATTTTTGTCGTACTCAATTTTATTAATCATTAATTTTTGCTGAGGAAGTTTCCCTAAATATGACTGAATAAAGGCGAGTTCTCGGTTTAAAATACTTGTTTTAAGAACGTGATTTAATTTCTCTGAATTAAGGTTTGTAGTTATAGAAACTGGACTTGAATTGTATTCAATAAAATCATTTTCACTAGTTATATTTAATTGAATATCTAATTTATTTTTTCCAGTAAGAGCGTAGTTTCTGAAATTATCTTCAGTTTTGATTGAAGTTGCTAGACTGCTATTCACTACATAATTTATAGGTACTTTAATATCAATTTTATAATTTGTAAAATCAATATATAAATCATCCATATCAAGGTTGCTATATGTCTCCCATTTAGTATTAAAAATAGCAGGAGCTAAATACCAATATCTAATATTGTAGCTAACTGTATTTACTCCATATTTTGTAAACTTATCTTTAGGTATTTTGACGGTATAAGTTGCACGTATTTTCACAGAATCTTTTGGATATAAAGGTGTGGCCAAGTCTACTTTTAAAATATCTGGGTTGGCATCTGTAATTTTCCAAGTTGTACTAATAAAATTTATTGAAATACTATTTATGGTAGTGCTTCCGCGATACTTTTCCTTTGTAAAATGAAATGATTTTGAATAATTTTCTACAAACCGTTTAGCTAAAGGTGTTTTTTTGTCCCTATATGCATTTGCCCAATTATGAAAATAAACACTGTTTAAAGTACTGTCTGATTTATTGTAAAATGTAGTTTCTTGTTGAATTTTCAATTCATGTGTAGTAGTATTTAGTATAGCCGTAATTTTAATACTATTAGATTGAGCATAGATATTCAAACCAATAATAGCAATAAAAAACGCTAAGTAATACTTCTTTTTCAAAAGGGTTTACATTAGAAGTTAGGGCTAAAATCATATTTTTTATAGAAAGCATCAATTGCTTCTACTACTTCATTTTCTTTATCAACTATAGAAATTAAGTCTAAATCTTTAGGGCTAATATTACCTTCTTCCAGCAAGGTGTTTTTAACCCAGTCAATTAGTCCAGACCAGAATTGTCTTCCTACTAGAACTATTGGAAATTTACCAATTTTTTTAGTTTGAATTAGTGTCATGGCTTCAAAGAGTTCATCCATAGTTCCAAAACCTCCAGGCATTACAACAAATCCCTGAGAATATTTGATAAACATAACTTTACGAACAAAAAAGTAATCAAAATCTAAGCTTTTATCGGAATCAATATATGGATTGTCATTTTGTTCAAACGGTAATTCAATATTTAAGCCAACGGACACCCCTTTTCCTCTATTTGCACCTTTATTACCTGCTTCCATAATTCCAGGGCCTCCTCCAGTAACAATTCCATACCCTTTTTGAGTTAATTCAAAAGCGATGCTTTCAGCCAATTCGTAGTATTTTTCACCTGGTTTGGTTCTAGCAGAACCAAAAATAGTAACACATGGTCCAATTTTACTAAGTCTTTCAAATCCTTCTACAAATTCAGCCATAATTTTAAATATAGCCCATGAATCGTTGGTTTTAACTTCGTTCCAAGTTTTTCGCTTCAGTTTTTCTCGTATCTTTCTATCTTCGTTGGGTGACATATATGTGAATTCTGAATATTAAGTTGTTAATTAATAGGTTTTTCTGAAACCTAAAAAGGCTAAAGTAGTTCTTTTTTTAAGAATTTTGCTGTATAGCTTTTTTTATGTTTGCTTACTTCTTCAGGTGTTCCAAAACAAATTAATTGGCCACCATTTTTACCACCCTCCATTCCAATGTCGATCACATGGTCAGCTAATTTTACAACATCTAGGTTGTGTTCTATAATGAGTACAGTGTTTCCTTTATTAGTTAATTTATTTAAAACATCCATAAGTACACGAATATCTTCAAAATGTAAACCTGTAGTTGGTTCATCTAAAATATAAAAAGTATTTCCAGTATCTTTTTTAGATAATTCAGCAGCTAACTTTATTCGTTGGGCTTCTCCACCAGATAGCGTGGTAGATTGTTGCCCAAGTGTAATATATCCTAAACCAACATCGTGTATGGTTTTTAGTTTTCGATAAATTTTAGGAATGAGTTCGAAAAAAGCAACAGCATCATCAATAGTCATATTTAAGACATCTGAAATTGATTTTCCTTTGTATCTAATTTCTAAGGTTTCTCTATTGAATCGTTTTCCTTGACAAGTTTCACATTCTACATGCACATCAGGTAAAAAGTTCATTTCAATAATACGAACTCCACCTCCTTGGCAGGTTTCACATCTGCCTCCTTTAACATTGAATGAAAAACGACCAGGTTTGTAACCTCTAATTGCTGCTTCACTTGTTTTTGCAAACAAGCTTCTTATTTCACTAAAAACACCTGTGTAAGTTGCTGGGTTAGATCGGGGAGTTCTTCCAATAGGTGATTGATTAATAGCAATAACTTTATCTATATGCTCTAATCCATCTATAGATTTATAAGGCATTGGTTTTTTTACGCCTCTATAAATATGTTTGTTTAATATTGGATATAATGTTTCATTAATTAAAGTAGATTTTCCACTACCGGAAACGCCAGTAACACAAATAAGCTTCCCCAAAGGAAAATCAACGGTAAGGTTTTTTAAATTATTTCCAGTGGTTCCTTTCAATGTTATTTTGTGTCCGTTCCCTTTTCTTCTGGTTTTAGGAATTTCAATTTCCTTGGTGCCATTTAGATAGTCGGCGGTTAAGGTATCATGTTGTTTTAATTCAGCAAAAGTCCCTTCACTTACAATTTCACCTCCATGGTGTCCAGCACCCGGTCCAATATCGATTACATAATCAGCATGTTCAATCATATCTTTGTCATGTTCAACAACAATAATTGAATTTCCAAGATCTCTTAAATTTACTAATGAATTTATTAGTTTTTTGTTATCTCGTTGATGTAAACCAATACTTGGTTCATCTAAAATATAAAGGACACCAACTAATTGCGAGCCAATTTGGGTAGCCAATCTAATGCGTTGTGCTTCACCACCAGATAATGATTTTGAACTTCTATCTAAGGTTAAATAATCCAAACCTACGTTTAATAAGAATTGGATTCGTGTTCTAATTTCTTTTAATATTTCTGAAGCTATTTTTAATTGTTTTTCAGTTAATTTTTCTTCAATTGTAGCAAACCAATTAGCCAATTCTGAAATATCTAATTGAGCCAATTCTGAAATATTTTTTTTATTTATTTTGAAGTATAATGCTTCTTTTTTAAGTCTTTTACCTTTGCAGGTTTCGCAATTTACTTCATCCATAAAATCTTTTGCCCAACGTTTTATGGAAGTAGAATCACTTAGCTTGTATTGGTTTTCAATAAAACTAATGATACCTTCAAAATCAATTTCGTAAGTACGAGTAACCCCCATAGTTTTAGAGGATACATTGAATTTTTCGTTACCGCCATTTAAAATAATAGTTAAGGCCTCTTTTGGAATTTTAGCAATAGGGTCACTTAATTGAAAATTGTAACGATCGGCAATTAATTGAAGCTGCTTAAAAATCCAACTATTTTTTTGTTCCCCAAGAGGTGCAATTCCACCGCTTTTTATTGAGGCAGATTTTGTTGGAATAATTTTTTGAATATTTACCTTATTAATTTTTCCCAACCCGTTACAAGTACTACAGGCTCCTTTTGGTGAGTTAAATGAAAAGTTATTTGGTTCTGGGTTTGGGTATGAAATTCCACTGTCAGGGCACATTAAGTCACGACTAAAATAACGTGGAATATTAGTTTCATGTTCTAAAACCATCAAAATATTTTCACCTGAATACAATGCTGTTGTAATTGTTTCTTCCAATCTTTTTTTAGAAGATTTATCTACCAATAAGCGGTCTATAACAATTTCAATATCATGCGTTTTGTAGCGATCAAGTCGCATCCCTTTTTCAATTTCTAATAGCTCTCCATCAACACGAACCCGTACAAACCCTTGTTTAGAAATTTGCTCAAATAATTCCCGGTAATGACCTTTTCGGGATTTAATAACAGGTGCAAGAATCACTATTTTTTTTTGATCAAACTCCTTCAAGATTAGGTCTTTAATTTGAGCATCACTATAACTCACCATTTTTTTGTTGGTGTTGTAAGAGTAAGCATCTGCAGCCCTTGAATACAACAAACGTAAGAAATCGTAAATTTCGGTAATTGTTCCAACAGTAGATCTCGGATTTTTATTGGTCGTTTTTTGTTCAATAGAAATAACAGGAGAAAGTCCATCAATTTTATCAACATCAGGTCGTTCTAACCCTCCTAAAAATTGACGGGCATACGCTGAAAAAGTTTCAATATATCTTCGTTGACCTTCAGCATAAATAGTGTCAAATGCTAATGACGATTTTCCGCTACCACTTAAACCAGTAATAACTACTAGTTTTTCTCTAGGAATACGAACATCTATGTTTTTTAAATTATGAACGCGTGCTCCCAGAACTTCAATATATTCTTCGTGTTTTGCCATTAGATTTTTGGAAAGTTGCAAAGTTAAAAAATTGTAACTATAAATTTGGTAAAGAGGTACATCTTATTTTGGAAATTAGTATATTGCGTAAAAATTTTAGGCTTTTGAAGTGGATTGATTCTTTACGACATTATTTTGAAAAACACGGTTTTGCAGTTTCTTCTAGATTTGCTGATAGACTAGGTATGCGTGTTTCAAATGTTCGATTATTTTTCATCTATATATCTTTTGTTACGTTTGGTTTTTCTTTTGGAATATACTTAACGCTTGCATTTTTACTAAAGTTAAAAGATATGATTTATACTAAAAGAAATTCTGTTTTTGATTTGTAAAAAGTTATGGTTGTAAAAACTAAATTATATATTTCAATGCTATTGCTTGCTACGGTTTTAGTGATTGGAGTAGTTGGGTTTTTAATTATTTCGAATGAAACGTTGGTTGATTCGTTGTACATGACGGTAATTACAATGTCTACCGTTGGATTTGGAACTTTACATGAATTAAACCAAACAGAAAAATTATTTACTATTATTTTAATCATATTAAGTATTGGAGTTTATGGATATTCTGTAACAGCATTAACCGAGTATTTAGCAAATGATAATTTTTTTCAACTTTTAAAATATAAAAAGATGCAACAAAAAATTCAGAAATTAAAGAATCATACTGTTGTTTGTGGTTATGGTCGTAACGGAAGGCAAGCTGTTGTAAAATTGAAAAGATACGATATGCCTTGTGTTGTAATAGAAAGGAATAAAGAGTTGTTAGAAGAATTGGAACGAAATAATATATTGTATATTGAAGGAGACGCTACAGGAGATGAGGCATTGGAAAAAGCAGCACTTGAAAACGCAAAAAGTCTTATTACAGCATTACCTTCTGATGCTGATAACTTGTTTGTGGTGCTTTCAGCTAGGCAAATTAATAACAACTTTACCATAATTAGTAGAGCATCGAATGACTCATCATATAATAAATTAAAAATTGCAGGAGCTTCAAATGTTATTATGCCCGATAAAATTGGAGGGGAACATATGGCTTCATTAGTTGTAACGCCAGATTTAGTAGAATTTGTAGATAAATTGAAAATTTCGGAGGAGAGTTCAACAAATTTAGAAGAAATTGCTATTGATGATTTACCTTCAGAATTTTTGAATAAAACTATTTTAGATTTGGATTTAAGAAATATATCTGGATGTACAGTAATTGGATTTAAAACAGCTCAAAATGAGTATGTTGTAAATCCGGAAGCCACTACAAAATTAGCTCCAGGGTCTAATTTAATTGTTTTGGGAAGGCCAAATCAAATTCAAAAATTACGACAAATTTTATAAAATCTTATTCAGATTGTTTATGGATTATCACAAGTTTAAAGTTAAAAATTTGTGGTAACCTCTTTTTTTTATCATATTGCAGCTACAAAAAAACGACCAATAATTATGAATAAAAAACTTCTAACTATTATTTCTTTAATAGTTCCAATGCTAACTTTTGCACAAGAAACAGTTGATCAAGGTTTAGATGAGAAAATAGACCAAGTCTTTGGTAGTGCTACAGGATGGTTTGTTGATTTTATTTTTTATCAAATTCCATTTTCAGAAAATGTAAAAGTATTTTGGGTACTATTTCCATTAATTATAGGTGCAACGTATTTTACCTTCTATTTTAAATTTATAAACTTTAGAGGTTTTTTTACATCCATTAATATTGTAAGAGGAAAATATGACGATATAGATCATCACGAATCTTTGGTTGCTGCTGGTGACTCAACTCCAGGAGGAGATGCTATAGAAACGATAGCTATTGAAGGCCATGAAGGAGAAGTGTCGCATTTCCAGGCATTAACGGCTGCATTATCTGCAACGGTTGGTTTAGGAAATATTGCTGGTGTGGCAATTGCTGTTTCCATTGGTGGAGCTGGTGCAACATTTTGGATGATATTAGCCGGTTTTTTAGGAATGGCATCAAAGTTTGTTGAGTGTACATTAGGAGTAAAATATAGAGATATTGCTGAAGATGGAACGGTGTATGGAGGTCCAATGTATTATCTTACAAAAGGACTTAAAAAGAAAGGTCTTGGAAATCTAGGAAAAGTTTTAGCCGCTTTATTTGCTGTTTTTGTAATTGGAGGATCTTTTGGTGGTGGAAACATGTTTCAGGTAAATCAGGCTTTTCAATTAGTTGAACACATTACTGGTGGTGAAAGCTCTTTCTTTTATGGTAGAGGATGGTTATTTGGATTGATAATGGCAGTGCTTGTAGGTATTGTTATTATTGGAGGGATTAAAAAGATAGCCAAAGTTACTGATAAGATTGTACCTTTTATGGTTGTAATATATGTAGCAGCATCTATTTTTGTTTTAGTTGCGAAATACGATATGATTGGCAATGCTTTTATGCAAATTTTTGATGGTGCATTTAGTCCGGAAGGTGTTGTTGGTGGAGCAGTAGGAGTATTGGTACAAGGGTTTAGACGTGCTGCATTTTCAAATGAAGCAGGTGTAGGTTCTGCATCTATTGCGCATTCTGCAGTAAAAACAAAATTCCCTGCAAGTGAAGGTTTAGTGGCGTTATTAGAGCCGTTTATTGATACTGTTGTTGTGTGTACTATGACAGCCTTAGTTTTAATTATAACAGGGAATGTAGCAGCTGAAAATGCTTCGTTAAATGATGCACAAGCCATCTTATTAACATCTGGAGCATTTGCTTCAGTAATCTCATGGTTCCCATATGTATTGACTGTTGCTGTTGTATTGTTTGCGTTTAGCACAATGATCTCTTGGTCTTACTATGGTTTTCAAGGTTGGGCTTATTTATTTGGTAGAACAAAAAAAATGGAATACGCTTATAAAATTTTATTTTGTGTATTTGTAATTATTGGTTCAGCTGCAAGTTTAGGATCTGTTATTGGATTCTCTGATGCTATGATTTTTGCAATGATGGTTCCAAATATGATAGGTCTTGTTCTTTTAGCACCTAAAGTAAAAGAGGAGTTAACAAAATATTTATCTGCAATAAAAGCGAGTAAATCATAATATAAAAATGAATTTTTTTAAATCCCATTTTAGGTATCATAAACGCCAAAGAAATGGGATTTTCTTTTTGTTAGCGATTATAATTGCACTTCAATTAGCCTATTTTTTTACTGATTTTTCATCAAATGAAACTATTGATTTTAGAACCCATGAAGTAGCGCTATTTCAGTATGAGTTGGATTCTTTAAAAGCTGTTGAATTAGAAAAGAACACCCCTAAAATTTATCCATTCAATCCTAATTTTATTACAGATTACAAAGGATCTCGTCTTGGAATGAGTATTGAAGAAATAGATAAGCTGCATGGTTTTAGAGCAAAAGGAAATTTTATAAATTCAGTAAAACATTTTCAACAAATTACAACTATTAACGATAGCTTATTAGATGCAATAAGTCCATATTTTAAATTCCCAGACTGGGTGAGTTCTACTACCATTGTTTCAAAAGAGTATTCAAAAAAATCAATTAAAATACCTTTGGTAAAGCAAGATATAAATAAAGTATCAGCTTCAGACTTAAGAATTGTAAATGGTATTGGAGAAAAATTAGCAGATAGAATTGTAGCTTATAGAGTTAGATTGCAAGGGTTTTCATTCAACAATCAGTTATATGAAGTTTGGAATTTAGATGAAAAGGTTGTTGTTAGAGTTTTACAGCATTTTGAAGTCGTAGAAGTTCCTGTAATTCAAAAAATTAATGTCAATGAGGCTTCTTTTAAAGAAGTGTTATCTATTGTATATATTGATTATGAACTGACAAAGAAAATATTGAATTTTAGAGATGAAGTTGCTGAAATTCAATCAATTGAAGAATTGAAAAAAATAGACAGTTTTCCAATAGAAAAATTCGATAGAATAGCCTTATATTTGATGGCTAAATAATTATAATAAATAAAGGTATACTCTATGAATAGTATGTATTTTACTGAAGAACATGAGGCTTTCAGAGGCAGCTTTCGCGATTTTTTACAAAAGGAAGTAGTTCCTCACATCAATAAATGGGAGAAAGATGGAACTATAGAACGCTTTATTTGGAAAAAATTTGGTGATATGGGTTATTTTGGATTGAATGCTCCAGAAGAATATGGAGGATTAAATTTGGATATCTTTTATACAGTTATATTTTTAGAAGAATTACAAAAAATTAACTCTGGTGGCTTTGCTGCTGCCATGTGGGCTCATGCTTATTTGGCAATGACCCATGTTAATAAGGAGGGTGATGATGCTATAAAAAAAGCATATTTGACACCGAGTATTGAAGGTAATAAAATAGGGTGTTTGTGTATTACAGAACCTTTTGGTGGATCAGATGTTGCAGGTATGAGAACTACAGCAGCTAAGCAAGGAGATAACTATGTTATAAATGGATCAAAAACATTTATTACCAATGGTTTATATTCAGATTATTTAGTGGTAGCTGCAAAAACAGATACTTCCACAAAAAATAAAGGAATAAGTATATTTATGATTGATAGAGAAGCAGCAGGAGTTTCATCAACAAAACTTGATAAATTAGGATGGAGAGCTTCAGATACTGCAGAAATAGCTTTTGACAATGTGGTAATCCCTGCGAGTAATTTAATGGGGGAAGAAGGAAAAGGATTTTCCTATATCATGAGTCATTTCGCCTTGGAAAGATTGGTTATGGGTGTGAATGCACACGCTAGAGCTGAATACGCATTAGATTATGCAATTCAATACATGTCTGAACGACAAGCTTTTGGAAAAAATCTAAATGAATTTCAGGCTTTACGACACAAAGTTGCGGAAATGGCAAGTGAGGTTGAAATGTGTAAAGAGTTTAATTACTCTATTGCTAAAAGGTTAAATGAGGGGCAATATATTGTAAAAGAAGCAAGTATGTCCAAATTGCTTTCCACTAAAATGGCTGATAATGTAATTTATGAGTGTTTACAATTGTTGGGCGGTTATGGTTATATGGAAGAGTACCCAATGGCAAGGTTGTTAAGAGATAGTCGTTTAGGTCCAATAGGTGGTGGTACGTCAGAGATTTTAAAAGAAATAATAGCCAAAATGGTTATTGATAAAAAAGAGTACGAGCGTACTAAATAATATAGAAAATCGTCTAATAAATTATTTTAAACGATTTTTTTATATAAATCATTGAAAATATAATAAATAGTTGTATTTTTGCAATCTTAAAATTTAAAGAGAACAGTTTTGAAAGGAGGTGCTAAATTATGTTAATTATACCAGT
>JQIA01000728.1_pt1 | contig 17244 bp, 12 predicted proteins | sample 811431 | NCBI WGS metagenome assembly JQIA01 (sample SAMN02998118, study PRJNA258478) | marine sediment metagenome | biome: marine; feature: seafloor; material: sediment; isolation source: oil-polluted sediment collected from 3 locations (0.5 km, 0.7 km and 0.9 km)... | place: USA: Gulf of Mexico ...
AAATGATGTTGTCTATTGCTGTACCCCACATAACAGCTTTTTTGCCACCGGCATTCTCAGCAATATTTCCCCCAATCGTACATGCCCATGAACTGGTAGGGTCGGTCGCGAAAACAAGCTCTTCCTTTTCAGAAAACTCCATCGCATTTTGTGTAATAACACCTGCTTCTAATGACAGAACCGGCATTGTCGTATTTGTTCCGTCTTCTGCTGTAAAAGGATGATTTTGAATACCATGGATTCTGTTTAGTTTTTCTGTATTAATCATTACACAATTCGGTGCTACAGGTACGGCCCCACCTGTAAGGCCTGTTCCAGCACCTCGTGGTATGATATTCAGTTTCAGTTTTTCAATTGTCTTAATCAGTGGAGCAACCTGCTCTTCTTTTGTCGGGCGTAAGACTGCAAGAGGAAGGTAGAGTCTCCAGTCAGTGGCATCTGTTGCGTGACTGATAAGTGTAAAGGGATCGAAAAATACATTTCTTTCACCAATAATACTGCCAATTTCCTTCTTGATTTTCCGTCTCTTTTTTGAATGAGAAGAAATGGTTTTTGAAAGCTTTTTAAGATATTTTCTGCAGTGATTTGTAATATTAATTACACCGCCATTACCTGCCATTTCTTCAATCGTGGCAAGGTCATTGTAAGCAGTCTTGAAAAAACGTCTTTTTCTTAAAGGGGAATTTACAAGTTCCTGATATAAAAAAGGGTTTCTTCTTAATATGAACATGTCACCCATTAAACGCATCAGAAGCTTAGCAGAGCGGCCTGTGACACGTTTATTTCTCAAATTCTCAAGTTCATTCCAGGCGGTATCGTTAAAAAGATGCTTTACGATAAGTTCATCATCTGCTGAAGTATAGTTATATGGTATGTCTCTAAATTTTGTTTGGCTCATAATTTTTTCTCAATTAGTCGAATTCTCTTGTTTTTTGAAAAATAATATCCGGATTCTGTTCAATAATAAAGTCGAGCTGCCATTCACTCGTGGTCAGGTAACTTAAGTATCCTTCTGAATCCAGGGTAAGATTTCCGATATTTCTTTCACGGAAATTATCTAATGTTTTGGGATCTTCACAGGAGACCCAGCGTGCAACACTGTAATCAATATGCTCATAAATAGCATCAACACTATATTCATCTTTCAGTCTCGCTATGGTTACCTCAAATTGAAGTTCACCAACAGCCCCTAAGATATAGTGACTGCCCCTGAAAGGCTTAAATACCTGAACAGCCCCTTCTTCCGCAAGCTGAGTAAGTCCTTTCTGGAGCTGTTTGGTTTTAAGTGGGTTTTTTAGGATTACCCGTTTAAAATGTTCGGATGCGAAACTCGGGATACCGGTGAATTTTAAATTCTCTTTGGTAGTAAATGTATCACCAATTTTTATCGTTCCATGATTGTGTATACCGATAATATCACCGGGGAATGCCTCTTCAACGTTTGTTCTGTCCTGTGCCATGAAGATTGTCGCATTCGCGATTGTTATATCTTTCTCTAATCTGTGATGCCGGACTTTCATACCCTTTGTAAATTTACCTGAACAGATTCTGAAAAAAGCAATACGGTCTCTGTGAGCAGGGTCCATGTTTGCTTGAATTTTGAATACAAACCCAGAAAACGGTTCTTCGAAAGGAGAAATCTCCCTTGTTTGGCTCTGTCTTGGTATTGGACTTGGTGCTGTTTCGGTGAATGAGTCAAGGAGTTCTTTTACACCAAAATTATTAATAGCACTTCCAAAAAATACCGGGGTCTGAGTTCCTTTAAGGTATAACTCCATGTCAAATGGGTCTGCAGCACCTTCAATAAGCTCTATGTCATCACGGAGTTCATCTGCCTGGCTACCCAATAGTTCATCCAATTTAGGGTCGTTAATGTCCTTGATTGTTATACCGCTATTTAAGACAGTATCGCTTCCGGGAGTATAAAGGTGAAGTTCTTTTTTGTATAGGTTATAAACGCCTTTAAAGGTTTTTCCCATGCCAATCGGCCAGGTAAGCGGGGTACACTCAATCTGTAGTTTTTCTTCGATATCAGCCATGATATCGAGCGGCTCCATTCCTTCACGGTCAAGCTTGTTTATGAATGTCATAATAGGTGTATTACGCATCCGGCAGACTTCCATAAGTTTTTCAGTCTGTATCTCAACCCCTTTGGCATTGTCAATGATCATCATTGCACTGTCAACAGCTGTTAGAACTCTGTATGTATCTTCAGAAAAGTCCTTATGGCCGGGAGTGTCAAGCAGGTTGATCTCAAAATCGTTATAGTTAAATTTCATTACCGATGAAGTAACTGAAATACCCCTTTCCTGCTCAACTGCCATCCAGTCACTGGTGGCATGTCGTGTGTTTTTTCTGGCTTTAACAGCCCCCGCCTGCTGGATAGCACCACCAAAAAGCAGAAGTTTTTCGGTAAGAGTTGTTTTACCGGCATCAGGGTGACTGATAATCCCAAATGTACGGCGTTTAATAATATCTTTATAAAATGGAGACTTAGTCTCTAAACTGGTCATAATAAATAATAATCCCTGCAATTTAAGTATTTTTTGACACAAATATAATCTATTAGGCCAAACAGTATGATTAAGCTATTTTGATCTTACTTTCAAGAGAATGTTTTTATTAATATAAAATTAAAAAACTCACAAGTAGCAAGGTGCTTCATGTCTATAGTTGTTTATTGATTTTTATTGACTTAACGGATTTCTTGGAATAGTTAATATTACAGAATATTTGTAATGAAATATCTCAGGTTGTGGCAGATTTCCAATTCTATAGTGCAGTTTTTATAAGTTGATCGAGATTAACGAGATATAGCGGGTAGTGTCTCTCCCCGTTGGTAGAACTGAATTTTAACTATTATACCTGTTTCCTGTGAAGTATTAAATTATGCCAAAAATACTAACTATCGATGATATTGAAGATAACTTGACTATCCAGTCAGTTATTTTATCACGTTATATACCAGACTCTGTCGTATATACTGCGACCTCCGGTCGTCTGGGGATTGAAAAAGCGATAAATGAGCAACCAGATGTAATCCTGTTGGACCTCATGATGCCTGAAATGGATGGGTTTGAAGTTTGTAAAAGACTTAAAGCATCAGAGATTACCAGAAATATTCCTGTTATTATGCTGACAGGAATGAAAGTAGATGCTGTGGATCGTGTAAAAGGATTAGATGCAGGCGCTGATTCTTTTTTAACAAAACCTGTTGAGGCAATTGAACTTGTAGCACAGGTGAATGTTATGCTTCGGATAAAAACAGTCGAAGATCTTTTGCGAAAAGAAAAAGACCAGCTTGAAGTAATTGTCAAAAAGAGAACCAAATCACTTCAAATATTGAGTTATTGCAACCGTGCTTTGGTTCATTCTGAAAGTGAATTGGAATTTATTCAGGATATTTGTAGAATTGTTGTTGAACAAGGCCAATACAAAATGGCCTGGGTTGGTTTCTCAAAAAATGATGAGGCAAAAAAGATATATCCTATTGCTTACTGGGGAGACACTAGCTGTTATAAGGCTGTAACTGGTGAAACACTAACATGGGAGAAAAAAGGGATTGGGCTTGGTCCAGTCGGACAAGCCGTGAGGAGTGGCGAATACTGCATTGTTAATGATGTACAGAATGACCCTTTTTTTCTGGAATGGCGAGTTGAGGCAATAAAACAGGGTTGTGCTTCGGTAATGGCACTACCCCTCCATATTGATGGCGAAGCTGTTGGAGTCTTAAATGTTATTTCCGGTGAAACTCAATTTTTCGCAGATAATGAATCAGAATTGTTAATGGAGCTCGCAAGCGATCTGGCTCATGGTGTTAAAACGTTTAGATTACAGGTTGAATGGGCCGTATCAACCTCAGCTCTTAAAAATAGTGAAGAACAATATCGCAGTTTGTTTAATGGGGTACCTGTTGGAATATTCAGAGCATCAATTGACGGAAAGGTTATCGATGCGAACCCTGAATTATTAAAAATTCTTGGCTACACATCATTTAATGAATTGTCACAGGTTGATTTCTCAAAATCAGTATTTAAAGACGCTGAATTTAAAAGGCTTTTCTCAGAGGTTGAAGTACAAGGGCTGACAAACAGCTTTGAAACAAGAATTAAAAACTGTTCAGAACGAGAATTATGGGTATTACTGAAAATAAGACTTTTAAATGATGAAAAGGGCAGGGTCCAGTTTGTTGAAGGGACTGTTGAAGATATTACCCATCGTAAGCGTGCTGAAAAACATATTCACTTACTGACTCAGGATTTGATAAAAGCTCAGGAAAATGAAAGGAGTAGAATTGCAAGAGACTTGCATGATCAGGTAGCTCAAAACCTTGGCGCATTAAAGATAACCTGTAACTCACTTTCGTTGAACCAGCTTGAGAATCCAGCCACAATGGAAGAAAAACTAAGGGATTTTTCTGATATACTTTCAGAATCGATTGATTCTGTAAGGGATATCGCCTACAACCTTAGGCCTCCAAATCTTGACCAACTTGGTTTGATTGTTACAATTGCTCAATACTGTGACGATTTTATGGATAAAAGTGGTATTGAAGTTGATTTTTTTTCTGCCGGGATGGAAAAAATGAAACTCGATTTCGATACAGAGATTAACCTTTATCGTCTTATTCAAGAATCGTTGGGAAATATTAAAAAACATTCGCAGGCAAAGAAATCAGTTGTTAGGATCGTTGCTTCCTCACCAGACATTATCGTACGTATTGAGGATGATGGAAAAGGTTTTAACGTTGAAGAACGTATGATAGAGGCTAGCCATGAGAAGAGAATGGGACTTAAAAGCATGGAAGAAAGAGTCAGTCTTCTGAACGGTACGATGACGATTAAATCGAAAATAGATGCGGGGACACAAATAGTAATCAAAGTAAAGTATTCATCTACCGAACAGACTGACAAGGATTCTGAGGAGCTTGAAGTAATCCCTGAAGGGTATTATTAACCGATAACTCCCCCCCCTCCCTGGAGCTATCGGTTTTTTATCTACTAATGAACAGTATGCGAACTGACTGAATATTTAAATTCTTTTTCAAGAATTACGAGTATAAGTTCAACAATAAAATCATCTACAGGTTTGTCAGTCCAGCCTTTTTTTTCTAATTCACCGTTTATAAATCCAACAGTAAAGACTCCGCCATCTCTTAAGATATTGAAAACATCTTTTACAAGCTGATTTACCTGTGAAGGTTCTAAACCCTGATCGGCAAGATGAAAGAAAAGGGTGGAACATATATCTACCGTATTATTATTTTCTAAATGTTCCATAATTAAATCCTCTCTTGAAAATTATCAAATTAACTTTTTCTCTAAAATAAAAACTTAATTAATAGTATATCAAGAAACATGCCAAAAATATGTCAGGTGATAGATAAGTTTAATAGGCTTAAAATGGGCATTTATGAATGTGGTGGTCAATCTGTGGAATATGAAGGAATTAATTTTGAGGACGTTTGTTCACTAAAGTGGATAAACGTCCTTTTAATTAAAGTCTGTTTGAGCGGGAATCTGAAGACCAGCCGAGTCGGGAAATATTATATTTTTTCAAAAGTGTATATAGTCTGGTTCTTCCCAGTCCAGAAATGCGGCAGGATTCTTTGATATTTCCCTGTGTATGTATCATCAATGTTTTCAAATACTCTGTGTCTGATTTTTCAAGGTTTTTTTCTCTGGTCTCAAGTACATTTGGAGTATCGTCAATACTAACAGGCTTATTCAAAAGATCTACATTGGAAAAATCATTTTTTTCAATTCTACGATTTGAATTGTTTCGTTCTACTGAATAAGCATGTTGTTCGGGCGGATTCTGATTTTTTCTGTGATCAACATTTGATCTGATAACCTGAATCCGAATATTATCCGGAAGGTGTTTAGGAAACAATATAGGTTCATTTTGCGCCATGGATATTGAACCCTCTAACGTGTTAATTAGCTCTCTGATATTTCCTGGCCAGTTGTAGACACAAAGGTTATTTACAAAACCAGGGGAAAACCCTTTTTCTTCAATATTTAATTTTGCACAGATTTTATTGCTGTGATATAAAATTATTTCTTTTATGTCTTCAGTGTGTTGTTTTAAAGGTGGTAGATTTAAAGAGATTGTTTTCAAACGATAAAGAATATCACTTCTAAAGTTACTGTCATGTACCATCTGTTCCAGATTTCTGTTGGTTGCTGCAACCAATCTGAAATCGCTTGTTATTTCTTCTTTACTGCCAACAGGACGAAATTTTCTTTCCTGCAGTACACGTAAGAATACTTTCTGAAGTGTAAGACTGAGCTCACCAATCTCATCCAAAAAAAGGGTCCCGCCATCTGCTTGTCTCACTAAACCTTCAGCGGCTTTATCTGCACCAGTGAAAGCACCTTTTGTATGTCCAAAAAGAGCACTTTCTTTCAAAGATTCAGGAAGTGCTGCACAGTCAACGACAACGAAGTTACCCTTTGAACGGCCACTGTTGGCGTGTAATGCTCTGGCAAATAATTCTTTACCTGTACCTGTTTCTCCAGAAATGAGAACATTGGCATCATTGTTTGAGGCCTGGGCAAGTATGTTGAGACATTCGTGAAGTTGATTGCTGCTTCCGATAATACCTTCACGTTTAAGTACAATTGCAGACTGTTGCGAGAGTTTATAATTTTCCCTGTATTGAAGAACTCTTTTTAGAGGAAGTGTTATTTCTTTAAGGGATAATGGTTTTTGAAGATAATCCCATGCTCCGTTTAATATAGCAATTTCGGCACTGTCAGCATCGGCAGCTCCAGTAATAATGATAACTTCAGGTTTAGATGGAGATGAGTGTATTGCTGCGATAGCTCCAAGGCCATTCCCATCCGGCAGGCCCATATCAAGAAAAACGACATCAAAATCATTTTTTTCAACGATCTTCATACCATCTGAGAGTGTATAGGCAAACCTGGCTGAGTGGCCAATACGTGTGATATAAGCACAAACCATTTCACAGATTATTTCATCATCATCAATAATTAGAACGTGAGCCATTGTGTAAATCCTGACAGTTATATTAGCATAAAAATAAATACAAAAATGAATATCGTTTGATAGAACAAGACAGAAGAGAGTCAAAACAAAAAAAGGAAACGAATCAATTTTCCGAACATATTAACAATGTTTACAAAAAATTTCAATGCTGAAGTTTTATCACAAAAGTTGTTCCTTCTTGAAGATTACTTTGACATTCAATCAGCCCGTTTAGTTTACGGGTTATGATGTTATAAGTTATATGCATCCCCAGTCCGGTTCCCCCGGTTCCTCTTTTCGTCGTATAAAATGGGTTGTATAGTTGATTCAGAACTTCTTTTGTCATTCCCTTTCCATTATCATGATAATAAATAACAAGCTGATCGTCCTCAATATAGATGTCAATTTTTATAGAACCCTCTGTCAATTTTTCAAAACCATGGATGATCGAGTTCATAATAAGATTTGTAAAGATCTGTGAAAATGCGCCTGGGTAATTTTTAATGACAATGTTATCCATACAGTTAAGCTCGATTGTATGTTTTGTCCTTTTTATTTGAGGATTAAGGCTTTGGAGAATTTCCTGAATGTATTTCTTTAAATTAAAGTCTCTTTTGTCTTCTATTGACTGATCAACGGCAACCTGTTTAAAACTGTTAATTAGCTCCGCTGATCGATAGAGATTATTTGAAATTAATGAGGTAGATTCAATTGCAATAGAGGTGAATTTTTCTATTGCTTTTTGAGTCAAATTACCTTCCGAAGCAAGTTTACCAAATTCCTCTGCCTTCTGGTGTAAAAAAGAAGATGCTGTAACACTGACACCTAAAGGGGTGCTGATTTCATGTGATACACCGGCTACAAGTCCACCCAATGCAGCCATTTTTTCTGATTGGATCAGCTGGTCCTGTGTCTGTTTTAAAACGGCATTTGATTTTTTTGCTGCTTCTTCAGCAATTTTTCTCTCATTTATATTTCGTGAAACGCCTATTGCTCCAATCACTGTTCCGGCATTATCTCTTAAAAACGAGACTTTTTCTTCGGTCCAGTATTTTGTACCGTCTTTGTGAAATTTTTGAAGTTCAAATAGCAGTGAGCGCTGGGGGTCATACTTTCCGGAAACTTCTTTTTCAAGTTCAATACCCATTAACTTATTGACTTTCTCGCGGGATTCTTTAGTAAGTGGCATATCAATGGGGTGTTCCATCAGATATTCAACGCTATACCCGGACAGTCTTGTAATTGACGGGCTGATGAAGATAAGCTTGAGGTCTAGAGCCGCTAACCATATGACATCATCAGTGTTTTCAGCAAGAAGCCTGTACAGTTTTTCACTCTCTAAAAGAGCTTCATTCGCTTTAATTCTCTCTTCAGAAAGAAGGTCAAGATCAGATTTAAGAAGGCCGATTGCCTCAAATACAAAGCGAAAAGGGTGTGACGAAGGTATTTCGGTAATATTACTTTCAATCCCATAGATTTCCCAGTTGATACTTTCAAGGAAATGAAGAAGTTCGCTTTCATAGTATTTTAACAGTCGTGGTGAAATAGAGCTGTTTGCTTCAACTTCAGCGGAATTGTTTTCCCCCGGCCCCTTTTTACTGAAATTTTTTATATGATTGTCTGTCTGTAATAATGCTGTTTCGAAATCCTTGCAATGTTTCACCAGTAAATCAGGTTTTATTATATATGCACCTATATTCAGCGAAAACTGAACACCTTTAGCAGCATTAAAATAAAAGAAACCAATCAATCGATTTTCCTGGAGTTGACGTGCAAAAATATCCCTCATTCTTTTTGACGGCTTGGCAATATCCAGGTAGTTTTTTATTTCACAATACCGTGTCTGTGAACCGAATGCTTCTTCTATTATCATTGCACGTTTTTCCATAAAGTGAAGAAGAGATTCCGCGTTGGCTTTTCCTTTTGGCTCTGAATAAAGGATATTATCTCCATAAACAGTAAAGGTTGCCGAATAATTGTCTCCCAGTTGGATATCAGTCCACTCAGGTTTTCTTATTATAGGTTGATTGATTGCTTTACAAAAGTTTTGTGGGTTAGAAAATGAAAAGGGTATTCTTGTTGTATCAAGTTGCATAAAGTTTGCGGGTAGCTTTGATAAAAGAATTTTCTGGGCTATGCCTATAGCTTCTTCATATGTGTTTACCATATGGAGCCCGGATTCCAGACGGTTTAGTTTTCGGCTTAACCTGATACTTAGTTTGGAGAGTGTTGATGCATTATAGTATATGTGAGCCAGCGAACGTTTTTGTTTTTTAACGATATTTATATAATTAACTTTGGTTGCAAGTGAAGAACCTTCAAGGTTTGACAAGTCAAGAATCTGTACATTATCGCTGTGCCTTGGAATGTGATTCTCGATAATATCACTGACAATGGTTTCTGTTTTTTTATTTGAAGTAAGGTCTATGTAGCCTTTAAATTTAAACCTGATGATGTTGCTGTCAACAATAGAAATAACGATTTTGCATTTTTTAGACGTAACTATCCACTCTGAATTCGATATAACTTTTAAACCTGTTTTATCACAGATCGAAGTGGATAGCGTGTCTATTTTTTCATCAGTTAGCATTTGATATTAATTATCTTGTCATTTGTCTGTACTTGATTCTATGGGGTTGATCAGCCTCAATACCGAGTCGTTTTTTTCTATCAGCGTCATATTCAGAATAATTACCATCATACCAGACGACCTGACTGTCTCCTTCAAAAGCAAGAATATGCGTTACTATTCTGTCAAGGAACCAACGGTCATGGCTGATGACAACAGCGCATCCGGCAAAATTTTCAAGGGCTTCTTCAAGAGCTCTCATTGTGTTGACGTCAAGGTCGTTGGTAGGTTCATCTAAAAGAAGAACATTTGCTCCTTCTTTTAAAATTCTGGCAAGGTGGACACGATTTCTCATACCACCGGATAATGTCCCTGTTTTTTGCTGCTGATCAGAACCAGAGAAATTAAATTTACCTACATAGGCTCTTGAGTTTACTTCTCTATTTCCAAGCATAATGGTATCATTACCCTCAGAAATTGTTTCCCAGATTGTTTTTTCAGGATCAAGAACGTCTCTGCTTTGGTCCACATAACCAAGTTTTACTGTAGAGCCGATTTTTATTTCACCGGAATCAGGAGTGTCTTGTCCGGTTATCATTCGAAATAAAGTTGTTTTACCAGCACCATTGGGGCCAATGATGCCAACGATTCCACCTGGAGGGAGAGCAAAACTCATATTTTCAACAAGTAGTTTTTGGCCATAGGCTTTTGAAAGAGCTTCTGTTTCGATAACTACACCACCTAATCTTGGCCCAGGTGGAATGAAAATTTCGATGTCCTTTTCACGTTGATCAATATCTTCATTCAGCATTTTTTCATACGAAGAAATTCTTGCCTTCGATTTAGTATGCCTTCCTTTAGGAGACATGCTAATCCACTCAAGCTCTCTTTCGAGGGTTTTTTGACGTTGTGACTGGCTTTTTTCTTCGTTTTGAAGTCGCTTGCTTTTCTGGTCAAGCCATGAAGAATAGTTTCCTTTCCATGGAATCCCATGACCACGATCAAGCTCTAATATCCAACCGGCAACATTATCAAGGAAGTACCTGTCATGTGTAACGGCAATAACCGTTCCTTCATAACGCTGTAGATGATGCTCTAACCAGCCGACTGTTTCCGCATCAAGATGGTTGGTCGGTTCATCTAACAGGAGGATGTCTGGTTTTTTTAGAAGAAGCCTGCAAAGAGCTACACGTCTCTTCTCACCACCGGATAAGACTTTGACATTCGCATCGCCTTCAGGACACCTGAGTGCATCCATAGCCATATCAAGTCTGGCATCAAGGTCCCACGCATCATTATTATCAAGCTGCTCCTGAACAACGCCCTGACGAGCTATCAGTTTATCCATTGCGTCATCTGACATCGGCTCAGCAAATTTGTTGTTAATTTCTTCGTACTCTTTAACAAGGTCAACAATTTCCTGAACACCTTCTTCAACTATTTCACGAACAGTTTTTGATTCGTCAAGTTCTGGTTCCTGCTCAAGATAGCCGACCGTGAATCCATCTGAAAGGATTGTCTCTCCATTAAATTCAGTATCTACTCCAGCAAGTATTTTTAGAAGGGAACTTTTACCGGAACCGTTTAAGCCTAAAACACCAATTTTAGCTCCGTAAAAGTAGGATAGTGATATATCTTTCAGTACTGGTTTTTTATTGTAATTCTTACTCACTTTTATCATCGAGTAGATTACTTTATTTATCTCATTAGACATTTACTTATATTCTCCTGTTCGATTAATTCTTTATTAAATTAGAAAAGACACAATATCAAACAGTTTTAAAACCTGCAAGATTATTAAGCAGAATCAATAAATAACAGTTCTATTTAACATCTATGGAGAAAATGACTGACAGATTATGTTATGATTTATAAGACAAAAAAAATCAGCCCGTTAACTTATGTTAAACGGGCTGATCTGGAGGAAGGTATTAAAGTTGGCTTTTTATTTTTTTAGTGAATTGCAATAGACTTTGGCTTTTTCTCTTCGGGCTTTGGTATTTCAATTGTTAGAACACCGTCTTTGAAATCAGCATTAATTTTTTCGTGATTGATTGAAGCCGGAAGTGAAAATTCCCTTTTAAATTTACCGAAATATCTCTCTTTTCTATAATACTTATCTTTATCAACTTCTAATTCATCTTTTCGTTCGCCGGACAAAATTAAAGTATTTTCTTCGACGTTGATGGAAATTTCTTCTTTCTTTACTCCTGGCAGATCTGCTGAAATCAAAGTTGATGTTTCTGTTTCACGAATATCGACTGCCGGCTTCCAAGCATCAGCCATTCTTCGTGCAGGGGCCTGCTCAGGAAAAAAATCATCGAATACACGGCTTATGTTAGTGTTGAAAGCTGGCAAATTTCTTAGTGTGTTTAATCTTACGAGTGGCATAGCGTATCTCCTTATTTAAGTTACTTATTTAATTACAATGTTTTTAGTTGCATTATTTCTTTCCTGAGAATAAAATAGTCACAGTGTTCGATATGTCAATATTGTAATGGTATAAAAAAAATACATTACTAAAAGCATACATATAGTAAAAGTAATGAAAGCCTTTCAGGGCTTACTTTTTGGGAAAAGGGAAGCATGAGAAAAAAAATAAAAAAAATTATTGTTGAAGAAATTTCACTGCCGGATGCAACATTTTCAGATTTACTTGGCAAGCAATCTGTGAGAGCCACATTTAGATTATCTGAAAGGTCCATTAAAGCTATAAGTATAGTTGCAGGACATCTGGGAATAAAACAAAAATCTTTATTCGATCACTTAATAGATGATGCCAGAGCTTTGCATTCAATTGCGGAGAAAATTAGAAGCATAGAATTTCCGGAGTTTACAAAAGTACAGAAAACATTTGTACTTAGCCGGAGAACGTTAAACTCACTTGAGACGATTTCAAAAACGTCAGGTGCACCAAGAGATGCATTGGTGGAATATTCAATTCAAAGACTTGAATCAATAATTGAAACTGAAAGAAAAAAATTTGCGATAAGACAAAAGATTGCCAATGAATTAGAAACTAAAATAGAAGAAAATCAAAAACTATTGGAAAATGCGCGAGAAGTTCTTGGCTCGGATGACCCAGTAGCTTTAGAAATTGAATCTTATCTGATTTCAGGAATAGAAGCGTACAAAAAAATTGACATGGTTCTTGAAAAAGGAAAAGTGATTGAAAAATTTTATCAAAAATAGAACTGGCATCTCTTCATATTTAAAAGTTCTCACGGGTGCTGTTCTGATAAGTTTTTCAAGTGTATATGTTAAAATTGCAGACGTTTCACCGACAACATCAGGCTTTTATAGAGTTTTTTTTGGTGGTATCTTTCTGTTGCTTGTCGTTTTGTTGAAAAAAGAAAAATTATGGAAAGATTTTCGTTGCCTGATTTATAGTATTACAGCAGGTGCAATCTTTGCTGTAGATTTATATTGCTGGCATACAAGTATTCACTATATAGGTCCTGGGCTTGCGACAGTGATTGGAAATTTTCAGGTGTTTTTTCTTGCTATAGCAGGCGTTTTTCTTTTTAAAGAAAAAATATCTTTAACGCAGGCTGCTGCTGCACCAATCGCTTTTTTTGGGCTTATATTGGTCGTTGGTTTTGACTGGTCATTACTCAGTCAAAACTATAAGGCTGGTTTATTATTAGGATTGGCAACTGCTTTAAGTTATGCTGTATATATCTTGCTCCTCAGGCAAATTCAGCAGAATGAAAACTCACTGAGTGCTTCTTCTAATCTTACGTCTGTTTCTTTTTTTGCCGCTTTTTTTCTGCTTATAATTCTATTTTTTGAAAAAAATTCACTTGTGATCCCTGATAAAAAAAGTCTCGCTGCTCTACTTGCACTTGGGATCTTAAGTCAGGGTGTTGGCTGGATATTCATTACAAGCGGACTTCCAGGCATCAGGGCATACCTTGCCGGTATGTTATTGCTGATACAACCTGCATTGTCGTTTCTCTGGGATATTATATTGTTTCAACGTGAAACAACATTTCAGGGGTATATTGGACTAACTATAACTCTTTCAGCTATCTATATAGGTACTTATGCAGGTAGTAGGACTGATAAATGAAATTAAAAAATCGCATTACTATATTGTTTTTCTTTCTGTTTTTTTGTGCCAGTGGGTGCAGTGCTGAAAAGCAGATAGTTTTATCAGGGAAAACCATGGGGACAACATGGCGTGTTGTTATAATATCAGGTGAAAAAAAAGTTCCGGCTGATCTAAAACAAGACATTAAACAAACATTGAAGAGTATCAATAAAAGTATGTCCTTATTTGATGATGAGAGTGAATTGTCACACTTTAATAAATCTGAAGCAGTAAAAGGTAAGTTTTGCGGATCAGATGAATTCATTTCATTGTTTAAGGTGGGTAAAAATCTTTATAATCTAAGTAACGGTTCATGGGATGGTACCATCGGACCACTTGTCAATCTCTGGGGGTTTGGAAACACAACAAGAGAAATCTCTTTGCCTCCTGATAGTAAAATCAGGGAGAGGCTCAAAAGTACAGGGTTTAAACATATCAGATTAATTAATGAACATTGTCTTGTTAAAGATCTACCGGGTATTGTTCTTGATTTTGGCTCTATCGCAAAAGGTTATGGTGTTGATGTACTGGCAGAGCTGCTAAGAAAAAACGGTATTAATAACTTTCTGGTTGAAATAGGTGGCGAGGTATATGCCTCTGGAAATAAGATAAACAAACTTTGGAAAGTCGGCATCAAAACCCCGGAACTTTTACCTCAGTCAAACAGAATATACAAAGTCATTGAATTAGAAAATATGGCTATAGCAACCAGTGGTGATTATAGAAATTTTCGTGAAATTAATGGTAAACTCTATTCTCATATTATAAGCCCTTTAACCGGATATCCGGTAACGAATAAAGTAGCAAGTGTTTCCGTTACAGCAACGAGTACAGCTTTTGCAGATGGGCTTGCGACTGCGGTTATGGTTATGGGCACAACTGACGGATTACAGCTTGTTAACTCTCTGGAGGATATTGAGTGTCTTGTAATAACAAGGGAAGAAAATGGAAAATTTTCAGCGCACACTTCAAGTGCCTGGGGAAAATAATTTTTAAGTGAAAAAATATAGACCTTTACCTGACGGGGATGTTAGAAATTATTCTGAAAAAACAGATTATTATACCGGAATATTTTTATTTCATAACTTGAAAAAGTATTATTGGTATGGTAATCTATTATTCTCTCAACTCTGACTCTGAACACAGATTCTATTTCAATGATATCTATCTGAAAGACTTATTTCAAAATTCTGAATACACTTCACACGGTACGTTAAATTATTCTGATATTGTACGCTTTTACCACATTAATCGAAAGTGAGTCCGCAGCAATTGACTCTGTGGTAAGAAATTGTCCAGGCATTATCATTATGCAATTTATTTGGCACATTATACCCTTTACAATTTCGAAAATATATCTGAGTAGATGTTCGTTATTCCTTTTCTATTATGTGAATCATCACAGTATAAGTATTTGAAAATAAATATAATATTGTATGGCCGTGTATTTTATTCGGAATATGTCCCTGAAGTATTTGTTGAAATTTTTTTTTCGATGAGGAGAAAAGCAGATGAAACAATTATTGTCTGGCAAATTGAAAGCACTTGGTAAAATCGCCGAAATTAAAAGAATTTTTTCTATTGTTCAAAAATCGATGAAACATCCTGAACATTCCTGTGTTGTTGTTAGCAGTGGTGAGCCCGGAGAAGGAAAAACAACGATTACAGCTGGCCTTGCTATTTCTGCGGCAAAACAGAACGGAGATCGTATTCTTGCCGTTGACTTTAATTGGCATACTCCTGCACTTCATCAATTGTTTGATGTTGATTTGTTCGATGATGTTGATGATATGAATAACGGTAGAGATTTAGAAGATCTTGTCTGTGAAACTTCAATGGAAAACCTTGATATCCTTCCAGCACCACGAAACTTTGAAGGAAGTGAGGAAATAGAAGCCTGGCATCAGGAATTTCTCAAAAATGCCCGGGAGAAATATGATCAGGTTTTTGTTGATACATCTTCTGTCTTCCCAACAAATTATCGAATGATGGACCCTATTCGTATATCTAATAGTGCAAGTGGTGTGGTGCTTGTTGCATTGACAAATGTAACTCGCAGGCAGGTAGTGAAAAGGGCAAGTGTCGCTCTGGAAACATCCGGGGCGAATCTTATAGGAGTTGTTGCCAATCAATGGCAAAATCCTATTGTCTGAAAATATCAAGACGACTATTTCCGCTAAATTTTTAGCGGAAGTTACATATTAGAGGAGGTTTCTATGAATTTTTTACTGAAAAGGTATCTTTATGGTATTTCAAAACGTCGTTTCTGGCTTCTTCTTGTTTTTGCTCTCCCATGTTTGTATCTCGTTATTTCAACACTGCAAGCTGATAGATTTACCATAACTCAAAGTATTGCTATATCAGATTCGGCACCTGTTGCTTTAACGTCAAGACCTACAGGGTTTATGACTTTAAAAGAGATTATGTTAGAGCCGGATGCTTTTTTTCTGAACAGTTTTGCAGTTAAAACTCTGTCAAATGATATTTTTTCTAAAAGTGCCCTCAATACACCTGATGAACAGGCATTAATTAAAAAAATAAAAAATAATATGTCGATGGCAATGGCCGGTAATGATATTTTGAAAATGAAATATCATGGAAAAGATATAGAAGCTGGAAGAGTTCTCGTCAATTACTATGCCAAAAGGATGCTTGACGGTTCTAATGAAGGATTGACAAGAAGTAACATGATTTTAATTGATGAATCATTTCTACCTACCCTTTCAGAAGGGTTATATATAATTGAGCATAGAGCCTTATGGAGATCTGACCGTTTGGCCCCTTTGTTTCAGAGTTTAATAGTTTCTTTGTTTGGCGTTTTAATTATTCTTTGGGCACTAGAATGGAACGATTCTTCTTTTAAATCTGAGCGACAACTTGGACGATACCTGAATATTCCAGTTCTTGGCTCTGTACCGGATATTGGGAGCATCTCAACTATGATTGAGTCAAATCCAGAGTTAACTTAGTAAATTAATAGATTGTTAGTTCGCACTGGGGGTGAAAGTATCGTAACGAGACGAATCACTTTTGGCATAATAATAACTTTACTGATCTGTGCTGTAACGACAGCATATGGATTTGGGAGTCGGCCTTCAAGAAAGATTCCACCGTCAGCAAATGCGGGACCAGATCAGACTGTTGAAGAAGGTGTAATTGCGACACTTGATGGCTCCGCCACGACTGAACGGGATAGTTCAATTCGCTCTTATCTCTGGACAAAAACATCAGGCCCATCTGTAACACTCTCTAATCCGTCAGCAATTCTATCAACTTTTATTGTACCCAAAGTAAGTGCTGAGGGATCAGTCTTGACTTTCAGGTTGACTGTTACTGACAATAGAGGCCTTCAGACATCAGATACATGTGTTGTAACTATTTCTTTTATCAATAAATCACCAATAGCAGATGCCGGAAAGACACAGGAAGTATTAGAAGGTGATACAGTAAGGCTGAGTGCTGCAAAATCAAGTGATCCGGATGACGGTATTAAGTCGTTCCGTTGGACTCAAAGCAGTGGTATTTCGGTTGTTCTATCGAGTAAAACGTCTGTCACCCCATCATTTTACGTACCTGATGTAGGGAAAGA
>JQIA01000729.1_pt1 | contig 17239 bp, 11 predicted proteins | sample 811431 | NCBI WGS metagenome assembly JQIA01 (sample SAMN02998118, study PRJNA258478) | marine sediment metagenome | biome: marine; feature: seafloor; material: sediment; isolation source: oil-polluted sediment collected from 3 locations (0.5 km, 0.7 km and 0.9 km)... | place: USA: Gulf of Mexico ...
GTCGAAGATATAGCAAAATAGTATTTGACAGGTTAGTATGGGATTTGGAGTGGTCATCAAAGCAAGAGTTTCTTGAGCACCACGAGCTGGATACTGGGATCACTCCAAAAGCCCTACAAAATAAACCTGTCATATGCTCAGCTGTCAAACCGTTCTTTGACGGTTTTAGAGTTCTTCACAGATCTAGACAGTCGTCGTTCAGCGTAGGTGCCATACCTCCATCGGAGATACAAGCCTACATGGTGTTGTACAGCCAACATGACGAAGAGTTGTTCATTGAAGTCATACTAATGGTAGATGATAAATACCTAGAAAGAAGTAACGAAAAGGCCAAGAGCGAGACGGATAGCGCAACGAACGATAAAGGTGGAGCAGTACCATATGCCCAAAGAAGCAACGCTAACAATACAAATAGATAACACGAAAGCCAAAGCGGCTCGAGATGAATTTCTAGGTATGATGACCAAGATGGTCAATGCTTCTTTGCGCCAAATGAAAACTTTATCTAAGTCCTTCGATGATTTAGGCGATGCCATCCCTGCAAGGAAGCTTGCAGCCCTAAAGTCGTCAGTAGACGCTGGTACAAAGCGCTTTGAAAAGATGAAAGTCGCCGTATCTGGCGCCAAGAAAGATTCCTCGTTCTTAACCGCGTCCTTGAACAAACTCATTCCTACGATATCTGAAACAGGTAAACAAGCCAAAACAACAGGAGCCAGTTTAGGCGGGATGGGTAAGAATGCGGATCAGGCTGCCAAGAAGATGGGTAAGCTCAAATCTATGGGCGGAGCAATATGGTCGTCTCTTAAGAAAACAACGTCAGGTATATTGGGTTTGGCCAAAGCTTTTGGTGCGCTGGCCGCTGTCGCTGGCTTCAACGCAATCATCAATGCTGGCAAGACATTTGAAAAGTTAGAAGTAACCCTATTCTCTGTTACAGGTTCTGTAGAGGCTGCGACAGCGGAGATGGAGAACATGTTCAAAATGGCTCTCGACTTCGGAGTCAGCATTGAATCGATAAGCAAATCAATGGTTAAGCTGCAAGCCGCAGCAAAAGATACGGACTTAGGTTTAGCTGGCGCAAACGCCACCATGCAGGCAATGCTGGTAACCAGTAGAGCGCTAGACCTCGCAGCAGAAGATACCAAAGGTGCAGTTTACGCACTCCAACAAATGGTATCTAAATCAACTGTGTCTATGGAAGAGCTTAAGTTGCAGCTCGGAGAAAGAATACCTGGCGCGCTAAACACCGCGGCCAAAGCTATGGGCATGGGTGTCGGAGAGTTCAAAAAACTGGTCGAAGCAGGCGATTTAGCATCGGACGTCTTTATTAGATTGTTTAATATCGAACTAGTTAACAAGTACTTCGAAGGTGCGTCTAAAGGGTCTAGTACGCTGCAAGCTAAGCTAGATAGGCTAAAGACAACTATGTTGCAGATATTCGGTGAAATGTCTAAAGCTGGTATATTTGACGTATTTAAAGGTTTAGTGGACGAGTTCACCAGAGCAATGGTGGATAATAAAGATATTTTAGTCGGTCTCGCCAACCAGATAGCAGGTGTGTTCGACAGAATACTGAGCACCATTCAGCTGGCGGACAGGGAAGATATAGCTCACTTCTTTTCAAATATAGCCAACAGTATAGGTCAACTGTTTCAGCTATTAGAGACCTTACGTCAGCTAACAATGAAGATCGCTAGCTACTTCGATATCGACGTACCTGAGCCTGATATAAGTGGGTGGGAAGAGCTTAATAGAACCGTATTTAAGTCTGATCATATTAAAGATATGACCAACCTCGGTGAAATCAAGTTGAGCACTGACGACGCCATCATGGAAATATCTATGCTTAGAGATTTAATGTCTCAGCTAGAGGAAAAGAAGGCTGCCATAGCAGCTAAGCCTGTTAAGCAAGATAAAGCTGTAGGCCATAAAATAGTTGATGTCTTCAAGAATGCGGGCGGTTCAAAGCCTGACTTTAGAACGGAGGCTGAAGGAAAAGAGTTCGCACAGCTAGAAAAGTCTATACTTAAAGTTAAATCTCGCCTCATAGGGTTGATGGACTTGCGAAATAAGTATGCGGAGCAAGGTCGACAAATAGAGTTATTAGAGCAGAATATCGAATCGCAGACTATAAGCGCGTTGCAAGGTATCCAGATCGAGCTGAAGAAGATCGATATAAACTCAACCCTTGACTTTAGCGAATCCAAGACCTTGGGTTCTAGGCTTGAAGCCTCACGTCAACAAGTTACTAAGTTCGCAGCCGCCATCGATAATGCGAAATCAACGGTTGGCGGATTAGACTTATCTGGTATCGCGGATAGCTCTGTAAGTGCGGACAAATTCAAAGCTGCGTCCCAAGCTGTATTAGACCAGATGGAGTTACCAGGTTCGGATCCGGCACAACTCAAGAGGCTGCAAGAAGTACTACAGCAACTGGCCGCATACGGCATTGCCATTAAAGCTAACTCTGTTTTGGAGGCTGAGGCTGCTAGTAAGACCCAATCTTATGTTGATAAACTTGAGAAACTAAAGCTTACCTTAGAGACTACGTCTAACGCCACCGCTGGCATGTGGACCGAGGAGCGAAGGCTGAATTCTGAGATTTCCGCACTTAACAGTAAGATGATAAGCAGCAATAAAGTTTATGCGGACGCCAAAAAGGCAGGTTTGGATTCTGTTCAGGTCACATCGCTTCATGCTCAAGTTACAAAGACCCTTACTGATTCTATATCTGAGTTGACAGAAAAACAAAAAGCGCTAGAAGAGGTAAGAAATAGCGCCTCGTCTATAGGTATGTCTGAAGAATCTTTTATCAGATTACAGAGAGCTGTGTCAGAATACGCCAACCTTATAACAAGTGTAGGATACTTGAATGATAAGATAGCTGAGGGCGGCGAGAATCAAGGTCTCTATGAGGGCATGTTCTTAAGTGCAAGATTAGAGCTAGCGGAGTTCAACAAAGAAGTAGGTATGGCTAGTTTCGCGGACGGATTCATAGCCGGTATGCAAGACATGATGCTGTCTACTAACGAATTCGTGGCTGAAGCAGGCGAAGCATTTGGTACCTTCTTCGACTCTTTGTCAGAAAGAATGTCCGCCACTGTGGCAGAAACAATAATGGTAGGAGGATCTTTTACAGACGCGTTTGTAGGTATAGGTCGAGACGCTTTACAACAACTAATTCAAAGCTTAGTCCAGATGGGGATTCAGTTACTTGTAACTAAAGCTCTGGCTATGGCTTTTGGGGAGTCCTTCAAGCAAAGCGAACCTGATACAGGTAAGCAAATAGGAGAAATGGCAGCACTGACGGCAGCAACACTGGTATCTCAAGGTGTAGTTACTTCAGGCGCGGTCGCATCTGGTGCGGCTATAGCTACAGCCATGGCTCCGGCAGCAGCCATGGCAAGCTTAGCCTCAGCGGGTATGAACGCGATAGGTGCGACAGCAGCAATCACAGCTGTAAACAGTCTATCCCAAGGTCTTGCTGGGTCAAAGAAAATCGGTGGTCTGACTGAACAAGACGAACTGTACAGAATCGGCGAGGGTACTAATCCTGAAGTATTTAAGTCTGATAATGGGTCTCAGTTCTTTATTCCTCCAGAGCGCGGCCATGTTGTACCGATGGTTAGTAAAGACCCCGAGACACGTCAAAAGGAGGCACCTCAAAACTCCGCGCAAGAAGCCATTGAGGTGCCTCCAGCTGTTGTCAATGTAATCATGGACCCCAATGACATGATTGCGGTTATGGCTTCAGGCGCTGGTGAGAGGCAACAGCTGGAGTTTATAGAATCAAACGCCTCCCAAATTAAATCAATGTTGAGCATCTAAATGGCTTTTATAACAGGAACTTCGACAGACTACAAAGATCTACTCAATGATCTAAGAGATTACATTATATCCGCCCCGGCAGGTTCTAATTGGGTGGTTGAGCGCGATACTTCTGGGGGCGCACCAGATAAAGTCGAGATGATATTTAAAGGAAATGGGGGCGCTACCGATGAGATTTATTGGGGGGTTGAGACCTTCTATAATGCGGGCGCAGGTTATTACAACTGGCAACTAAAAGCATTCACAGGATTTGATACAAATGCGACATTCGGTGCGCAACCAGGGTACAGCCCTAGCACCTACGTACCTCTACAAAACACAACAATGGACTACTGGTTCTTCGTCTCAGGCCGCAGAATTTGTGTGGTGATAAAAACAGGGTCTGCGTACCAATTTTTGTACGCCGGCTTTATAGACGCATACGCCTCACCCGATGAATACCCTTACCCTATGCTAGTAATGGGGTGTACGTCCACATCGACAACCGTGTGGAATTCTAACGACATCAACTACTCTTCTAGCGTAGCTCCTGGGCCCGCTACGTCATACTTGCGAGATATTACAGGTCAGTGGCTCCAAGTGCAAAACTTTACTGGAACCCAATGGTCGACAAGCGGCGTTCAAGTGTGGCCTCTGTGCGAGATAGATACCCTTGATTCGTATGAAGACGCATCTGTGCATACGTACTTTGGAAACACGTATGCAGGTGGAACACCAGATTACCTCATGTTTAGAACCGTAAACCCAGGCGGCGACCCTGTTGTACCTCTTATATCTACATGTCTAGTAAGACAGACCACTACAACACAACTATACGGTGAGATCCACAATGTATCATGGTGCCCTTTATCTGACACGGTTAGTGCAGAGGATACGATTACTGACGGTATAACGTTAGATGTTTATACCGTATTTCAAAATGTCCACAGAACGGATCCATGGTGTGGTTTGGCAATTAAACAGGAATAGTTATGGCTTACGAAACAGGAACAGCAGCCAGCCCCGGCGAGTTACTTGCAAAGCTATTTAACTTTGCGGGTGCGAATGGCTGGGTGATTGATGATGATATTGCGGATGATACAAAGTCTCCTGCAAGGGGTAGCTTCCACAAAAACAACATATATGTCTGTTTTACATTCACAACGGACCTAATACATTTGTATCCTGCAAGAGGGTTCACGGCTTCTGGAACTACCGAGGGTGCCCACCCTAATAGTGCGTTTAGCAGCCGCGGTACTTCTACATTATCCGGGCTTCTCTGCGCGGAGATAGCGGGTCCGCTAGCCGCTTATCACTTTTTTGAGGATGAAGTATATCTCCATGTCGTAATCGACATCGATGGAAGCGCGTTTCGCCATTTCGGATTCGGCGAGAGTATAAAGGCAGGCAACTGGACTGGCGGCGAGTATTTCTATGGTTGCACATGGTTGGCTGACGGGGTTGCCAACTCTGGTTCTCCGGGTAGTTCTAGAAACTACGGTCCGTTCAACGGCTATGCGCAACAAACGTCCAGCTTAGAAGGAGGGATGTTTGTTTTCGGAACACAAAACGGCGGTATAGAGCTACCCGGTTCATCAGTGGCAGGCTCTAAATGGGGTTATGTGCACACCTATAACGCAGGGGCTCTAGGGTCTGATATAGACGGATTTAAGTATAATAGACTTTATAACTTATCTTCTACTAACGGAGGGCTTACTAGTAGGTTATTAGGTACAGGTGTATCAGAGAGCAACGGATTTGTTCCGCTTGTACCTATGAACTACGGTTTGGTAGATACCTCATCGGCGCCAGATAATATTTACTTTCTAGGTTCTTATCCAGACGTTCGAGCCTGTAATTTAAGGGCTTTGACGCCTGGGCAGGAGTACGTTATCGACACAGACACTTGGGTGGTATTCCCACTTGTGAAAAAGGAGTATGTAAGTACCGCAGTTCAAAGCTCCCGCAATCACGGGTTAGCCTTTAAGAAAGTGACAACCTAATGGTAGCCTTGGCCGGCTTTGCTATCGATATGGGGTTCCCTAATTTTACAGCTAGGAACTCAACTCCGACTTTTTGGTCCGATAGCATCACTACAGCCATCAACCCTGCTCTGTCCGACGTGTGGAATTCAAGTTCTAACTTGAATTTAGTATCTACAGGTGTAAATAGCGGCTTTAGTACTGATATTGTTGCGACCGCTCTACATACAATTAACCACGGAACAACAAGAAGTCGTGGGTTCTACACTAATCACCGAGGTCCTTGCGATATTGACGCAGGGGGTTATGACTGGTTTGAGCGCATATTCCTCGACCCGACTTCGGCCTCGATTAAAGTATTAAACAGCACTGATCTAGCCATTAGGACGTTATCGACCTATAGAAACCAAGCGCCGGGGCTGGTAAGTATTACGCTAGACACCGGTGCGGGTACGTCGATGACGACAGAGCCGACTTACACTTACGCGCACCCTCTGCTCACATACTTAAATGTGGTATTTACTGCAACAGGCGCAGGGCCCGCCTCTTACACAGGTACTATCACCTTCGACTATGCAACGGGTGGCGAAGTATTTGATATAACTATTGTCCGGGTATTAGATGCGCCGTGGCGACCCCTAGACAAGTTCACAGAGTCACTAGAGTGGAAGACTAGCATTATACCGGCGCGGAACTTAGAGACTCGGGCTGCATTAAGAGAATACCCTCGTATAACGTATGATTATGAGTTCCTCTTGTTAGAACGTGAACTTAATGCCTTCAGAGCAACGGCCAGTAACCCTGAAATCCCTCTGATAACACCTTTATGGTATGACGAGTACTCCGTGGGCAGTATCACCGCAGGTGTAGCAGCGCTGAATGTGGACACTATTACGTCTGAGTTTGTCGATGGTGGTTATGTCTATATTACAGAGGACGGTGGCGAGAATGAGTTTGTAGAAATTCTTACAGTTGGCACGGGCGTGCTTAACCTAGATGCCACTGTAGTAAATAACTATACAAACGCAACAGCAATGCCCGCAACTTTAACTTTGTTGGCCAAAGCAAGTTATCGCGAATTCAACAATAATGTGTATAAAGGCAAGTTAAGTGTTATCGGGTACAACGCAATTGAGCGGCCTGCCGTGGCGCAAACAGAGTATGACAGTTTAGGAGTTCTATCTTCGCCATCTGTGATTAAGAAAACACTCAGCGCCGCTTTCAGCACCAAAGGTAAGTATCTTGATAATAGCACAGGAATAATTCGGTTTAAAGCGATAGAGAATCGGGTTAGAAACTCGCTGGATCACTTATGGATGGCTTTGAGCTATACGGACCGTAAGGCGATGAAAGATTGGCTCTATTCTAGGGTGGGTCGGCAGAAGAAGTTCCTAATCCCTACATTTCAGAATGACTTTTTCCTGGCCTCACCTTATGCAGGAGGTACGTCGATGGATATTTTAGCGACGCACTTTGAGGCACCCTTCCACTTCCAAACCCAACTGGTAACAGGTGTTATCTATTACGGGACTTGCTCGTCTAAAACCTCCTCTGGTGGCGTCGATACCTTAGTGATAGCGGCGCTTGGTTCAGCCTTTACCGACGCGGAGTTGGATGTATTCTCTATCATGCTTGAAAACCGTTATGGCAGTGACAAGTTTAAGATCACCTACAAGAATCACCAAATCGCTGAACTAAAAACAACCACAACCGGTATTTAATATGACGTTTGAGATTGCTCACGAATCAATTGAAGACAGTACCCCGGTCTACTTGTACGAGTTTATCGTTGGCGATACTTACTACCGCTACACTAGCGGCGCGAGGACTTATAACGTAGACACTTTTGATTACGAGCCGTACCCTGGTATAGCCCACACAGCCATTAACAACAGTGGCGAGGATGCAAAGAATTCCTGCACTGTGACTGTCGACTACGATCACCCTCTCTCAGGCTGGCTCAGAGCCTACATACCCACGCAAACCATCACTTTGATTATAAAATCTTACGAGATTGGTGAAGCACCGACGGTCTTTGAGTTTCAGGGCGCGTATATGAAATACACCTCCCGCTTCCCTGAATTTAAGATGACGTTCTCGCCGTTGGACTACACATTGAACCAAGGTGCATTACAAAAGAGCTACGCTTTGAACTGCCAGCATAGCCAATATGACCAGTTCTGCGGGCTAATTACGGCCCCGTTTAAGTTATCAACTACGATCACCGCCTATACAGCGTCAACAAATATCATAAGCGTATCACCCACCAGTTTAAATGGGGTGGCTGCTGACTACTATGTCGGTGGGTTTGTAGAGCTAACCGGTATCTACGGCAAGGATAAGGCGTGGGTTGTCGCCCAAACTGAATTCACTGTTGAGGTCGATAGACAAATGCCATCACTAGTAAATGGGGTTGTGATTGATTTAATCCCGTCTTGTAAAGGTTCTTTTGATAACTGTAAAAATCCTGCGTTATTTAATAACAAATTACGATTCTTGGGAGCACCTCACGCAGACAAGGTGAATCCTTTTGATGGCTCCGGCGTAAAGAGCGAGGTTTAAGTAATGGCACTGCCTTTATTAACAATTATCGGGGGGGGTCTTGCTGCTGTTTTCGTTTTGTTCAAGGCATTGCAGTCGCTCAAAGTGGACATCAAACCACCTGAGCCTGGCAACCCCAGATTACCTACCGTCTCACAGTCCAGAAAGATTCCTCTTGCAGTCGGCAGGACTCTAGTTTCAGGGCCGAATGTTATCGAGGCCACAAAGTATATTACTTACAATAATAAAGAAGAAGGTATTAATTATTATCAGAATATAGAATTCGCCATCGCTTACGGGCCAGGTCTTATTTATTCAATATGGTCGGCTGATTTATTGGTTTGGGATAATGGCGGCGATCCGCTATCCGATGATGGCGAGACTATATATATAGCTAAACCCGGTTTATGGGGTGATAAAGAGCCCGGCGGCGGCGGTATGCGTGGCGATGTTGTGTTCTGCCGAGGTGATTCCGCTGGCTACATCTTCCCTGACTGGGAGGCGATAACTGGTAGAGACCAACCCGGTTATCCAATGCTATCACGCGCTTTGTTTAAGTTCGGCCTTGGCGAGACCCGCGGGTTCGCTTTCGGAAACTCGGAGAACTATCGCCCTGTTGAGTTTGAATATGGATTCTTCCCTAACCCGCTAAACCACGTCACAAACCACGTTATAGGATCGGGAACAAACGAGGCCGCCAACCCTGCTTATGTGCTTTATGAAATCCTGAAAAGCGCTGAGTTCGGCACAAGCTCACAGGCTCAAGTAGACACTACAGCGATAGCGGCAATGGCTGCGACTCTGCACACAGAAGGTCTCGGTATTCGCCGCACATGGTACACAGAGTCGGCCTCGGAGATTGAAGAGGAGGTTCTGGACTTAATCGACGGGGTAAGATACAGGGATCCATTAACAGGTTTTGTGGTTTACAAATTACTTCGAGATGACTACACAGGCATCCCCACGGTCACCGATTCTGAAATCGTCGACATATCTATCGCCGCCAATAGCATGTCAAGCGTACCAAATAAGATCTCAGTCACATATTTAGATGGCGATACGCATTACAAAGAGAAGAAGCTAACAGAAACAAACATTGCATCTCGACTCGCTACCGGCCACGACATACAGAAAGATGTCGATTTTTTAGGTGCTGGCGATTCAGCCACAGCAGGCGACTTACTAACCCGCACTGTACGAAAAGAGTCAAAACCTAGAAGGTCAGGCAAGATAGTATTAAACCGCATAGCTTGGAACTGGTCGCGGGGTGATACATTCATCATAAATTCAGATATTGAGGGTATTGTCTCTTTGCCTGTCAGAGTATTAGAGCATAAGCGCGATGACTTAAGCGACCGGCAGATAACGATAGAATTTATCGAGGAGGTGTTCGTATCAGGCGACGCGGTATTTGACACGCCTATCACTGGAATAGACGACAACGAAGTAGCCGCAGCGGTAATAACGGAATTCACGCCAATGCAGGTACCGCGTCACCTTTACCGATCGGGTATTGATGGCTTCGATGTTGCTAAGTTTGGGGTTCTGGCCACCGACCCTACCACGTCGAATGGCTTGTATATTGAGATACTCGACGGGACATGGGTGAGGGGTACGATGCAGAACTTCGCTAATGCGATGACCGCTAATGAGGTGTTTGCATACAATGCAACTACCCTGTCTGTACTCGGAACGGTGTCAGGCGACGAGGTTTTGGGTTCAACTGCGATTGATGCCTTTAAGAACATTTTAATCATTGTCCGATCAGCGACAGAGTACGAGTTCCTTTGCTATCAAACATCATCACTCAATAGCGCAACTGGGGTTACTACATTCACTGGTTGCAGCCGAGGGCTATACGGCCCTCAACCCTTAGAGATAACCAGTACGGATAAATTCTACCAACTAAACGATCTCGCGTTGATCGACAGCCCCCTTGCTGCTGGGTATGCAAGCCAAAGCTATAGATTGGTCAGCGAGACTGGGTTAGGCGAAGCGACAACAACCACGCAGAGTATTGATTCGGATGATAGAAGTCGCGCACCTCAAGCGCCCGGGTACTTCGGAATAAACGGAGATCCTAACCCTGCAGCACAAGTAGGCTCCTTTACTATACGTTTTCGCCCTCGCAACTACGAACACGCTGAGGCTAATGGTATGGTCGCTTGGGATGATACCTACTCAGAAACCCTTGGTGCGAATGAGTCTATGACTCTTGAGCTATGGGACAAAACAAATTCGATTAAACTACTAGATTACCCTGACGCGTATGTAGTCGGAACTGAGCAGACGTTTCGCCTTGAAGGGTTGACTACAAAGCTTGAGGGGCGTGCTTACGTAAAAGACTCGGTTACAGGGTTTACCTCTCCTGACGTGTCCAAGTGCGTTTTTGACTATGCCGGTTACAACGCATCAGTATGGTACGCCGCTAGCGGCGGGATTCACGTTATATACAGGTCCGAGGCCCTTCAAGCGGTAGGGTTGAACCGAACCAGTTCCTCTGGAGAGGTTGCTGCCGTTAACACGTACCCTGTTGTCAGCGGCAAATACTATTTTGAGGTGTTCCCTGCTAGCATAAGTGGAACGTCCTTCCCTGCCATTGGGGTTGTTGACGAAACAGCTAAAGCCTCGACAAACTACAGCGGAACTCTGATGGCGGTGCAGACTCCAGCAGTAAATAACCACGGCGGTAGCGGTAATGTAGGTGGCTTCGCAGCCAGCGGTAGGATTTGTGTTGCTGTCGATATAGCAACGAGAAAAGTATGGATTAGAAAGAATAACGACGCTTGGGCTGGGGGCGGAGACCCAGAGACTGGCGTAACTCCGTTTAAGACGTTAGCAGGATCTGGCGCAATACTCCCTTATGTAGATGTTCAAAACGCCTGCTCTGTGTATGGTTACTTTACTACCAATTTTAATTACTCTGCGCCTGTTGGGTTTAACCCTTGGGGACCCTTAATAGCGTCCACAGGGGATCTTGCTGTAACGGAGCTTCTTGACACCTTTGTGGGACTCCATCTCGTAGACATAACAGGGGACTTAGCTGTGACGGATGCCCTTGATATTATAGCTGCGGTCGATGACTTAGGAGGAAGGGACGCGTACTTCTTCCACACCCAGTTACTGCTATCTATGGGTGGGGTTGATGCATCTACAACGTTCACTGACTCCAGCGATACCGCGAGACCTTTCACGGCAGTAGGCGATGCACAAATAGACACAGCCCAGAGCAAATTTGGGGGTTCTTCTGCGTTATTTGATGGAGCCGGAGATTACATACACACGCCTTACATAGAGGCAGACTTTGATTGGTGGACCGAGGACTTTACTCTCGAACTACAGGTGAGGGCAGCCTCTTGGGCAGACTGGGCCTCTTCCGGAGGGCAACCCCTAGCTATAGGTAATAGGGACACCGCGGGTACGACGAACTACTGGTCATTTGGCCCAACCGCAGACGGCACGGTAGACTTCTATTATTACAACGGGGCCAACCAAGTTGTGTCTAGCACGGAGGCCCTTGGCACTAATGAGTGGGTGCACTTGGCTATGGAGCATAGAGTCTCTGACAGCTCAATATCCATCTATATTGCAGGAGCTAAGGATGGATCCGGGACGGTGTCTGGGACTCCGCAATCCTCTGCGGTCTATACCTTGAACTTAGGTCAGCTAGATGGTGATAGCCTTACCGGTTGGATTGATGATGTCAGAATCACCAAAGGCACTTTGCGATACGGTACTGACTTCACACCTCCCGTAGAAGCGCATCCAACAACCGCCGCGTTCACACCGAGTGACGTAACTACCTTAGAGCTGTGGCTGGACGCCGCTGATAAGAGTGAACTCACGCTCACAGGGACGACCGTTGATACTTGGGGCGATAAGTCGGGCAACGCTTATGATGGGACTAAGAAGAACACCCCAGTCCATATACCGGGAGGTAGAAATGGCCTCGATGTTATCCGGTTTACTCAAGATGCCTTCACCCTCACACAAACTAGCTGGGGTGATAATGTAACCGTCTTCTCGGTAACAGAGAGAGATAGCGCGGCGACCGCTAATGGGTCTATACTTGAGTGTGTGAGCGCCCAATCAGACGCATCCGCACACGGTATTCGGATGCACAGGTACACAGATGTTTATAAGTTCGGTGTGTCCACTGATGGCTCTTTGTCTCTTGTAACTGAGACTCCCTCTGCAGGGGATTGGACAATATTAAAAGGATCTTATGATGGGACAACTATACGGATGGCCCGGAATGGCGATGAGAAGGGGACATCTACGGCAGAGTCTGGCAACATATCTTACACAGGCGTTACCGAGACAACCATTGGTGAGTGGTATGATGGTTCTGCTTTGTACGAAGGGGATATGGCGGAAATCCTCATATACTCCTCGGCTATAACTCAAGCTGATTACGAGAAGGTAGAAGGCTACTTATCCCATAAGTGGGGAATCCCACTGATCTCGGACCACGCCTATGAAACATACCCACCTGGTTATGTGTTTGACACTACCAGCCTATTTAATGGCGGTGAGGCAGGTGCCTTCCTAGACTTCAGGGACACAGGCACCTTATGGCAGGATACCGGAGGTGTGACCCAAGCGGATACAGCTCTTGATAGTGTGCGCCGTGCTGATGACTTGTCCGGCAATGGAAACAACGCAACGTACAGTGGAACAACAGCCTTTAAATTAGGAGGCTCGACAGACAATTGGTATCTAGACACCCAAGATTCAGACGACCGACTTGACATACCCAATATCCCAAGCACTTCTCACTACGCTTTGATCTTGGATAAAGGCACTGACTCGGGCGGTGTACTCCTTCGTTATAGCTCCTCTGAGTTTGTGGCGGTTTATAACAACGGAACCACAGATGCTCTTGACAACTTAGCAGGGACGCCTGAGTACACTGTAGGAGGCGTGACTGTCACTAACAGAGATGAAATGCACGACGAGCTTAATACAGGGTTGCAGCCAAAAATACTCTATGTTAAAGACGCGGAGCTAACCTCCCCTGTCCAGATTGGTGGATACACTGAGGGTGGCGGCATATGGACTTTAGGCGGGGTCAAGATCTACGGGTGCGTTGTTCGAGATACAGCGTTTACAGCACAAGAACTAACTGAAATTACTGAATACTTCAACGCCAACTAATAGGAGAGCCCTAATGGTAGCTATTTATAGAGCATCACTACGAACAACTAGGATCACAGATGTACTTACAGACGTTGACAGCGGCGCGGGTGCCGGCAAGCTAAAGCTATACGCCTCCGGAGGTGCCACCTTGCTAGCTAGCATTACGTTAGCAGACCCTGCCGGGACTGTGTCGGGGGATGTACTGACATTCACGATGCCACAAAGCGACACTAGCGCCGACAACACGGGTGTTGCTGCCGAAGCCACAATAACAACGTCTGCCGATGACGTTGTTATTAGTGGTTTGACCGTTGGTACTTCTGCGACCGACATTATTTTGTCTGATACGTCGATAACACAAACTCAGGTAGTTACTATTGAATCTGCCGCCATCACTCATGCGAGCAGTTAGATAATGGTAATTACACTCAATACTGCATCGTATAAACACGGCACATTCGGCACTTTACAAGTAGGTGACTTCTCTTGTTGTACTGTCGAACGGCCTTGGTTGCAGAATGCGCGAGGGCTGAGTTGCGTACCCGCTGGCGAGTACAAACTCAAGCTACGACAATCTAGCGTAGTCAAAAGAACGTCTAGAGGCGCTCACTTGCGAGGTTGGGAGGTAACTAATGTATCCGATCGCACATATATTATGATACACGTAGCAAATAAAGTGTCTGAGGTGCAAGGTTGTATAGCTGTCGGCCAAAAATTCGGTGTAGTCGACAGTAGATGGGCAGTTATAGGTAGTAGAAATGCTTTTGATCTGCTTATGGAAGTTCTTAGCTATGAGGACGAACATACCATCTTAATTAGGCGGCACGTTATATAAGAAGTAGCCAGATTTACTTGTACGTTAGTAGTTATACTAGTACTTTATTTTTATACAATCTGGCTACTTCTAGTTATATATCTTCTCTAAACCGGAGTGCCACAGGATGAAAAGGTACACCACCCTTGGTAAGCATGCTATATTCGACAGTTACGCGCTTACCTATGTAGTCTGATTTGTTATCTAGTATGTAGCGCTTTTCTTCGTGCGTACCAGGTGCGCTTACTTTGAATAGGTGATTACCGCCAGGCGTGCCTAACTCGCACACTAATACGCCCCACCTTTCTTTTGACGGAGTTACGTCGACTACAGTAAATTCTCCGTCAAGAAACGCTTTGACTTTTATAAGGCTTTGAGACCTGCGACCGGTTTCGTAACCAAGTGAGCCGGTTCTTACCATAAGGCCTTCGTACCCGCGGTCAATCATTCTTCGTAACAGAGCAGGTAAGTTGTCCGTATACCTGGTACTGGTAGGGGTTAATTTAGTGTACTTCAAGTCTTGGATTAGTATTTTGAGCCCAGAAAATCTCTCTATGAACGGATCTTCTTGTAGCGTATCGTATACCCAATATTGTAGGCGCTTAGTGCCAGCCTGCTCCTTTTTAATTAAAGAGCCAATATCTTGCAGTAATGTACCGTGTATGTACAACTCACCGTCTAAAGTCTGACCTTCTTTTATTACAGTCTGTAGTTCGTCCGTAATATGGTGAATAGAGGGTATAGGCTTACCAACTCTGGTGTACGCGATGACTTCACCGTCTTGTTTGGTTATTAAGCACCTGTGGCCATCCAACTTTGGTTGATAGCAGACACTAGTCACTAAGTCCTTAGCATTCTTCTGTTGCGTGGCCAGCATAGGTTGAGGGAAACCCATGGTATTAGTAGGTTTTCTGTGTGCCTCCTCAAGAGATTTAGTATATCCTTTATCTAGTTGCTTATTGACCCTAGATTGTATACGATGGTCTATTTGCTGTCTGATAGACCTACCTTGCAACCCTGCTGTAACATGCTCCTCATGACGGACTAGCTGACCGTCTAGTTTTGTTGCGTGCTGTATCTTTATTGTATTGAATTCTCTGTATATATGCCATATGCCTATACTATGTTTATGCCTTTTGTATAATGTTATCACGATCATCTCCGGTAAGGTGGACCCAGTTAAATAAGTCTCTACCGCATTCTGCCCATAGAGACCTTGATTTTTCGCTGTGAGGGTATTTTTCAGCAAACATCACCATTTGTACAGACGTGTTTAGTAACAACTTTGTACACTCTATACATGGCTCTGTAGTACAATACGCTATAAATATTTCGTGTACTTTATCGCATTGTAGCAATGCGTTTGCTTCCGCATGAACTGCTTTGCACTCACTTAGCCGTGTACCTGAAGGCGCATCGGCACCGGCACAGGGCGTATTTATACAGTGCGTAGCACCGGATGGTACTCCGTTGCGACCGGTTGATAGTATTTCGTAGTATTTGTCCACTAATACGCAACCTCTCATACCTCTGGCGCACGTAGAGCGCGTAGATTCTAGTATTGCGCGTTTAATACCGTGTTCGTGCTTGCCTATTCTGTACATACAAATCTCTCATTTTATGAAGTAGCCAGATTACGTAAAAATAACTTAACAATATAACTGCTAACGTACAAGTAAATCTGGCTACTTCTAGTCTATTCGTACCAACCAGATTCTCTTTTACCTTTGCTAAGATCCGGTATGTTCTTGTAAAGCCACTCCGTACTACCTATCATTAAGTCCTTAGCTCTGTCAAGATATTCTATCAAGTTAGATGGACCGGTAAACATATCTACACTGACCGCATCGTACTCAAAAGCTGTAACTTCTCGACGTGCTACGTGCCGAGCTGCTTCATAGTTTCTGTCGTACAAGTGCTGGCTGGCGGCGCACAGATATAAATCGCCTAGTTCTACTTTTACGCCTTTTTCTCGTAATGCCAGGGCAATATAGAGTGAATACATAGAGAAGTTAAACACATCGTACGGAACACCTAACCATATATCACTACTCCTCATGGTATCAAAGCAGTGCAGTTTACCGTCTCTTATCATCCATTGGATAGACACTGTGCAACTATGGTCCTTACTAGCTCTAGGGTTTCTGTTCCATATTGTGGCAACGGCTTGTCTAGAGTAATTGTCTTCAGCTAAAGTGCTAACTATGTACGACAACTGGTCTACCAGTTTTGGGCCGTATGCTCCTTGAAACCAAATACCGTCATCAGAAAAGTTCTTAATGATAGGGCTGTATGGCTCAATCGTAGCTACGTCATTTCTTCCTGACAATATCCACCACGCTTCAGCCAACATAAACCTATAACCTAAATTTCTCTGTCGTATGGATAGGACAGGTTTCCGCATATTTACACGTAAAGAAGAGTGCAGCAGCTCCAAGGACGTAGTACCTCTGACGTTGACTGTTTCGCCGTCATTGTATACGTCCATCAATTTGTGGCGCCAGGCGCCGTTCATACTAACTGACATTGTACTTGCCCTCAGTTACTTTTTTGTATTCAGAGTAGTCTCGTAGGTACAAGACTATCGAGTTGATGAAGTTATCGTGCCAATTGACGTCCTCAGAATCAAGCCAGTTATAGCTCAGGTGTGGGATTTTAGAGAACGTCTCGTCATATCTCTCTATGTACAGATGTGCGTTGTCCACTATATCCTTCATTGCAGACTCTGTATCGTACGATTTAACTAGGTGAGTAGAGAAGTCCATAATGGTACTGCTAGGCGGTCTGCAGTAGATAAGTATTACGTCTTGCTCTAAAAGTGCAGCAAGCGATTGTACCATTGCTTTGTCGTCTATATCGCAGTAGTTCCTGTAAGATCTCTCGCTGATACAAGTCAGCCTATCAAACACGTCGCTTTGATGGCCTCTCACACATAGTCGCCGATTCTGGTGCGACA
>JQIA01000730.1_pt1 | contig 17222 bp, 18 predicted proteins | sample 811431 | NCBI WGS metagenome assembly JQIA01 (sample SAMN02998118, study PRJNA258478) | marine sediment metagenome | biome: marine; feature: seafloor; material: sediment; isolation source: oil-polluted sediment collected from 3 locations (0.5 km, 0.7 km and 0.9 km)... | place: USA: Gulf of Mexico ...
GCCGATTATAAAGAAAATAAAAAAATGGTGCCTGTTCTGGAAGGGGAGCTGATTGTAGAATTAGGTCCTGTCCCTAAAAAATGTGCAAAATGCCATGAGCCAGTGCATGATGAAAAATTTAAGTTTTGCTCAGCGTGCGGGGAGGCGCTTGGTTAAATGAAAAGAGGCTGTTAACACAATATATAACAGGCAAATAATGCAAACTTCCTGACAGGGAAAATTGTATTATTTGCCTGTTCCGGTTTGCGAGGTGATAAACGTAGGTGTTTTAAAGTTGATTGAACTTCAGAATAACGAGTATGCTTACATAAAACCTTGATTTTTAAAGTGTGGGAGTATCATAAATAAAATTGTTCCCACACATCTGCATGGGAACAATATAAAATATTTATTTAAGCTTTTTAATTTTTTTCATGGCAAAGGCCAGGCTTGTTTGCATGCGTGAAATGGAATTTGCAAGAAGCCCTATCTCATCACGAGTATGAATGTCCAGTTTAATATCAAAATTGCCCATGCTTATTTCATTAGCCGCATCTGTCATCACCATTATTGGTTTTACTATTTGTTTTCCTAACATCCAGGCAACAAGAATAACGATAATAGTTGAACAAACAAAAAACAAAGATATAAATATCTGAAATCTGGTAAGTGGCGAATATATTTCACTTTTTCCCTGTTGAACAATGATGCTCCATCCAAGATTGTTTTTATTCAGAAAGCCGATTGTTTTCTGGCCGTTTTCGTCCATGAAAGTCTTGGTATATGTTTTTTCACCGCTGCTTAATATAGGATGATCGTTAAATATTTTTTCGTTTAAAACATATTCCTGTTTAGGATGTGCAATAATTTTATTTTTTTCATCTAAAAGAAAGGCATAGCCTGTGCTGCCTTTGGACCAGGTGGCGATATATTTTGAAATTACATCTGTTGTCATTGCAGCAGCAATCACACCTTTTATTTTACCATTTATTTTAATTGGAACTGAAATAACAAGGGCGGGTTTACCCGATGTCTTTCCTATAAGTGTTTGCCATGACAAATCTTTTCCATTTATAATATCTTTAAAATACTGCCTGTTGGAATAATCTTTTAATGGTTTACCGTCACTTCGACTTACATTTTTCCCTTTTTCATCTACAATAAAAATCAAATACATCCATGGGTATTCTTTCCGGATGGTTTTTAAAATTTCCTCCTGGCTATTCTGTTCCATTGATTTAATGGCAGATAAACCTGCTGCTGTTTTTAAAACACTAACATTATTGTCAACCCATAGATCTATCTGTTTAGTCAAAGATGTTGTTGTTTCGGTCATCAATATTTCAGTGTCTTTCTGGATTTTACTACTGGTTTCAGTATAAATGAAAATAAAAAACAGACAAAGTGGACACAGGCTTATAAGAAGCATAAATGAAATTATTTTTGGATAAAGACCCATTCCCGTTTTTGTTGTACCTTCAGTTTGTGACATACTTTTTTTACCTTTTTTTGTTAGAACTTTATGCAAAGATTAAACGATTAACTTATTTATATTTTGATAAAATTGTGTCTTCTGTTCCTCCGAGGGAATCTCTTCTGAAATTATTGATAGAAACTTTTCCAGATACTCAACAGGAAGTTGCTGATCTGTTACCGCTAAGTCAGAAAGGGCATCTTCAATAATCATTTCTGCAACGGGGCCAACATAAACAGTGAATTGATTAACCAATGATTTAAAAACACTCTCACTAAGTAATTTCGCTTCTTTAGTTGCAGGTTTACCTTCTTTTACTACAGGTTTGATCAGACCTGCTTTCAACAATTCCACCATACTTTTTTTAAATAATTCCGGGCTCATTTTCGATTCAAGCGCAATCCTTTTAATATCTTTATTCTCATCGATAATTGTCAGGAGTTGCAGGAGGCCTTGAGTTAACTCAATTTCCCCGGAGAAATTTGTATTTGTTTTTTTAAAAAACCTGTAATTTGCCATAACCGTCACTTTTTTAATTAAATGTATGTAAAAATTATGATCTGTATAGCAATAATTGTTGCGTTTGAAAAGTGACACTTTTGCTTTGTTATCTTTTAAAAGTTTGGCCCCCCGGCAGGGAATTTGCTGTTTCTCTTGGCTCTCAGGAATCAAACCTCGCAAATGCACAAAGAGCCGGTCTCTTTTTTTTAATGCAGGAAAAAAGATTCGTCAGGGAATGTCAAAGGATTTAATGTTAAAACAGATGTTTGAGGAGGTTGGTGTCGGATTGTCAAGATTAAAGATTTGATACTCAGGCACGACTTAATTACCCATTGACATCCCATAAATATGCCGATCAATATTATGATATTGATAATATCTTGATTCCTATTCATATGCACACACCCACAGATCGTTGTCATTTTTTTGCGAACAAAAGAGCTGAAAAATCTTATCCTTTTTATCATTAAGATCCTAATGGAGAAAACCCTCAAGCTATAGGTATTACCTGATTATCTATAGATGCTTTTGGTATCTCTGGGTTTTAACATGAAATGAAACCATTTGTTGTTGAAGAAGAATCGTTGAAAATGATTCGAATTGGATAGTCAACCGATCCAGGTTTGGTGACGAATAGTAAGTAGCTAATAATTCGGGATAAAGACCAGGATGTTGAAAGGTAGAGATATAAAATCACGGGCTATAAAGGTAGTCGGATTGCCATTGGGTCGCAATGCTTTTTAATAAATTCAAACATAGAAGAGCTGGCTATTGGGAATAGAATTCTTTACACCAAACAATGTAACACGGTTACAGGGAGGGGAGCTATGGAGCCAATGACAGAGAGTAAAAACTTACTTGAATGTGCCTACTACTGGGAAAAGAAAACGCCGGATCGGGTGTACTTTACACAGCCGATGGGTGGTGGTGATACCAACGTCAAAACGTGGACCTGGAAAGAGGCGATTGGTGAGGCCCGGCGGATGGCTACCTACATTAGGACTCTTAATTTACCTGATCGCAGTCACATTGCTCTGTGCTCAAAGAATTGCGCACAGAGGATCATGGCGGATTTAGCCATATGGATGGCAGGGCATATCAGTATTCCTATTTATCCGGTTCTGACGGCTGACATAGTCCAATACTTGCTTGAACATTCAGAATCAAAGCTTCTTTTTGTCGGTAAACTTGATCCTGTCTGGGAAGAGATGAAGAAAGGCGTTCCCACAAATCTACCCCTGGTAGCTTTTCCCCTTGCTCCCCCAAACGATCATGAACAGTGGGATGATATCATCACAAAGTACGAGCCGATCGCTGACCCGGTAGAGCGCTCCCCGGATGAGATGGCAACCATCATTTACACGTCAGGAAGCACAGGCAACCCCAAAGGAGCCATGATTTGCTTTGGTGCGATGCTTCAAAGCGCTAAAGGGGTTTCGAATTATCTGAAAACGTATGCAGACGATCGGATGTTGTCGTACCTTCCGCTGGCACATGCCATGGAACGTTATGTAGTTGAGTCCCAATCTATTTACGTGATTTTTCCACTGTTTTTTGCCGAGAACATCGACACCTTTCTCCAGGATCTCCGTCGGGCCCAGCCCACCCTTTTTATTTCAGTACCCCGGCTGTGGCTCAAATTTCAGCTCGGTGTTTTCCAAAAAATGCCACAAAAAAAACTTAATCAACTGCTCAGGATCCCGATTTTGAAAAACATCATAAAAAAGAAGATTCTCAAGGGGATAGGGCTGAATCAGGTTCGATTTGCCGGTACTGCGTCAGCACCGATTCCAAAAGAGATCGTCGAGTGGTATCGAAACATTGGGTTGGAGCTACTTGAAGCTTATGGTATGACCGAGAACTTCTGCTATTCGCACTGTACCAAACCAGGTGAGGTCCGTCCGGGCTACGTGGGTTCCCCATATCTTGGTGTGGAGCAGAGACTCACCAAAGACGGGGAGATTCTCGTTAAAAGTCCCGGCAATATGATGGGTTACTTTAAGATGCCTGAGAAGACTAAAGAGGCTTTCACCGGCCGTGCGAAAGAGCTGTTTAAAACCTCAAAAGGTCAATACGTTGCACCTGCTCCAATAGAAAACCTGATCTCAAGCCACCCGCTGGTCGAAGCCTGTAGTGTATCCGGGGCGGGTTATCCACAACCTTACGGGTTAGTGATGTTATCAGATGAGGCACGGGGGGCGTTTAATCAGGGAGAAAAATCAGCCATCGAAAAAGAGCTCACAGAGCACTTTAATTTTATTAACAGCCAGCTTGCAGCATGGCCATAGTCAAGGACGAATGGCTGCTGGAAAACGGTTTTCTGACACCGACCATGAAAATTAAGCGGGTCACTATCGAAAAAGTCTATGGTCAGCTCGCCGACGGATGGTATAATGAGGAGAAATCGGTCGTGTGGTAAGTCTTACGGCAGGATCTTATTCGAGGACTCTTAACGAAAACGGGGTTTGAACAGCAAACCGGGTTAAACAGCAAATACCAATTTTTTTTTGCTGTTTACCTGAGCTGTCATAGGGAATAAAACCGGGGCAAATAATGTAAACTTCGTGACAGGGGAAATCGAATTTTTTGCCTGTCCCCGGATTTCCTTTGATGGCGTCGGGTGGGAACAACCACTTGATGGACATATGGCGAATTATCAAGAATAAAGATTTGATGTATGCACACATTTTATCGATATATCATCACATCCTCTCATTTACGTTCTGTATTCGTAACCTTCACGGCAACACCTCACACAGCACTCCAAGATAATAAATAGTTATTTCAGTAGTATATGGAATGATGGCTTTTAACGGCAATCATTTCTCAGGTGCTAAAAGTTTGGCATGGAATCTGCTATCTAATTATTATTATACCGTGTTTTTCGACACGATATGACTGGAATATTTGGCATGGATGATGGTGGCTGATAAGCGTCTCTACCTGATAGAAAACAATCAGCCAAAAGACACAATAAGGCTTTCAGAAAAATGATTCTAAAAAAATGGTTTATTGGCGGTTATATCCTGTTTTTAGCTTCGGTTACCAATTCGCACGCGGCAACGCTTCAGGTTCCGGGAAATTATTCCACTATTCAATCAGCTGTCTCGGCCTCATCAGATGGCGATAGAATTGAAATTCAGGCCGGGACATACACAGGGTCAGGTATCGTGGCGATGATCGGCACCAGCAATCTGACAATTACAGGCGTTAATGGCATGGCACATCTTGACGCTACAGGTGTTACCATCTCCAACGATAAAGCGATCTTCGTTATAACGGGTGACAACATCACATTAGAAAATATTGAATTTTCAAATGCAGTTGTACCAGATGAAAATGGTGCCGGTATTCGGCATGAAGGTGGCCTTTTAACGATACGCAACTGTAGCTTTCATGACAACGAAAACGGTATTCTAACCTCCAGCCAGAATAACGGCGAACTCTACATCGAAAATTCAGAGTTCAACCATAACGGTCTTGGAAAAGCTGGATTCACACATAACATTTATGTCGGTCACATTGATAAATTCACCATAAAAAACAGTTATTCCCACCATGCAACCCATGGCCATAACATGAAATCCCGCGCCTATGAAAACCATATTCTTTACAACCGGATCATGGATGAAACAAGTGGAAATGCAAGTTATCAGATAGATATACCAGACGGCGGGCGGACCTATATAATGGGTAACACAATTCATCAGGGGCAAAATGCTGAAAACAGCAGCTTTATCTCCTACAGGCGTGAAAACGATTCGCCAAACCCAATGCAGGAATTGTATGTCTCGGGAAATACCTTTGTTAATGACCGGACTTCCGGCAGCACAGCGATTAGTCTTGGCGGAACCCCGATAGCGGTTATTGTCAATAACATTTTCGACAATGTTACCTCACTTCTAAGCGGAGCATCAGCAACAACGAATGGAAACATCGACAGCGATTCAAATGCGTTTGTGAACAGGTCCGGCTTTGATTTTCGATTAACCGAAACATCACCGGCACGAAACAGTGCCGTAATTCCCGGATCTGCACAAAGTGTAAGCCTTGTACCACTTATTGAATATGTCCATTTGATGAGTTCAAAAACACGCCATGACGATGGCAACCTTGATGTGGGTGCCTTTGAGTTTGGTAGTGATCCTGGCACAACACCAGGCACTAACAGTGAAGATGTTGATGGTAGCAGTAGCGGCGGGTGTTTTATCACCGAAGTTGCTAAGCGAACAGAGTAAAAGGATGGACGAATGCTAAAGATACAGATACAACTGATGGCTGCTTTGCTGGTATTGCTCTGTGCAAAAACAGTATTTGCCATCACCTATCAGGTCGGACCTACACGAACCTACACATCATTGCAGGAAGTAACCAGTCGATTAAATCCGGGCGATACCGTTGAAGTAGACGGTGATACAACATATCCCGGTGGTGTCGTATTTTCAAGAGAAGGCTCCCCAATGGCTAAGATCCACATAAAAGGCATCAAGGTAAACGGAAACCGACCAATAATTTCCGGTGGTACAAATACAGTTGCTTTCCAGACCCCCTCGCCATACTCCGGTCCTGGAGCCGATCATTATATTTTTGAAGGATTTGAAGTAACAGATGGCACGAGTCGCGGCATTTATCATCAGGCTGATGATTTAACGATCCGTGATGTTATTGTACGTGACTGCCCGGCTCAGGGAATTCTTGGCGCTGACCAGGGATCTGGTTCTCTGACAATGGAGTATGTGGAAGTTTATGGCTGTGGTAGCGGAAGTTACCGTCATCAGATATATATGGCAACCGATGAAGTCAACCGACCGGGAAGCGTGTTCAGGATGCAGTTCTGTTATATCCATGATGGCAATGGCGGCAATAATGTAAAAACCAGAGCAGAACGAAATGAAATTTATTATAACTGGATTGAAAATGCCTATTATCATGAACTTGAAATGATCGGTGCCGATGGAGGTGATGGCGGCAATCCGGGCCTTGTGCGTGAAGATTCCGATGTGGTTGGTAATGTTCTTCGTAAAACATCACGAAACGGTTTTGTAATGCGTGTCGGAGGCGATGGCACCGGAGAAACAAACGGGCGCTACCGGTTTGTCAACAATACCATTATCGGTTTATCCAGTGCTGTGTTCAGGTTATTTGATGGTATTGAAAGCATTGAAATGCATAGCAATGTTTTCATCAGCGCTACTGGTGGCGGGGTTAACCTGCTAAGAACGACCGACGCCGACTGGACAACAGGCAGTGCACTAATTGCCGGAAGCAATAACTGGGTTCATGAAGACTCAACCAATGTTCCTAACGAATGGACGGCCTCTGTTACAGGCACCAATCCGGGATTTGTAAATATAAATGACGGCGACCTCAGACCAACAGGGGGAAGTCCTCTTATAAATCAGGCGGCATCATCGCCCGCAGGCATTGCGGGGCACAGTATTTCATCACCGCTGTCAATGCCTGCAATGCATCCGCCCCAACATGTTTTAATGACGGCTGATTCGGCTGTTGCACGAACCAATGACGGCAATCCTGATATTGGTGCATTTGAAGTCGCAACGGATACCCCACCGGATGATAGTGACTCAGATAATAACGGACCGGAAAATAACAATGACTCTCAGGGAAATTCAGGCGGAGGATGCTTTCTTAACAGCACCTTTTAACAAAAAACCGAGTATGGAAGAATAACAACTATGGCAAATATTTGTTTAAAAATTAACGGAAAAATGACTGACATCAGCAGCGTATGGGTCTACATGGAACCTGTAGAAGCAATCCCGTCAACCCGGTACACACTTCAAATTCCAATAGGCGATGTACCCCCGATATTTGACCCTCATGGGACAAAACCGACTGAGGAACCATGGCCATCATTTATTCAGTCAAATGTTGAAGAATCGGGCACGTTTCTTCTCGGGCGGTATTTTAAATTTGCAGCTAAAAAGCTTAAAAACAAAAAGTTACATTATGAATGGGTTGTAACATCGTTAGATGGCATTGAAGAAAATAACGATTGTCTTTTTCTTGAAGGTCATGCTGAAAAGCTGATTGCATGATACGCTGACCACTTTAAAATGGTTAGCGTATATCTGAACATGTCTAAATAAAAAAAAGGGTGTCTTTACGCTCGGCCTTTGTGATGATTGATTTTTACATAATTTTATTAAGCAGCTCTGCGCCTGTTTTTGCTGCTGTAATAGCCAATCCAGAACGTAAATCGGATGTAGTCATTATAGACGCTATGAAGTATACGTTGTTGACAGTCTGGGATATGGCAGTCTCTTTACGTTTCTTTAAATCCTCTTCATAATTTTGAAATAAAGATGGAAAAATTGATTTATATCAATACTATTTCAAATATATTTTGATAAAAGGGTAGCATATTACCACCCGTTAAAAAACTATTTATCGAAAGGGAAGCATTTAATGAAAGGTTTAGTGTACCAATGTATAAAAGAGGTTGTTGTCAATGGTTATGGGGAGCCTGCCTGGAATACGATTCTTAAAAAGGCCGATATTGAAGAAAACAAAAAAATACTGATGTTCGATGATGTACCGAAAGAACAGATTCTATCAATTATTAGCGCTATAATTGATACTACCGGCTTATCAATTGACGACGTTGCAGAACAATTCGGTCTACACTGGGTTAATGTTGTCTCCAATAGGGCTTATGGACGCTTTTACAAAAATGAGAGTTCTGCAAGAGACCTTATTCTAAACTTAAATGCAATTCACCAGCAGGTTATTGAAAAAATGACACAATCAATTGAGATGGTATCTTTCGAAGGGGTCCATGAACTGAAAAAACCTCAGCCACCGGTATTTGAGTTTGAGTGGGAAGACCAAAACAGACTTATTGTAACATATCTGTCTCACCGGGGGCTGGTGGATATATTTATCGGATGCGTTAAAGGCGTTGGCGTTTATTATAATGAAGATCTTAAAACTTATAAAATATCAGATTCAAAAGTAATGATAGATTTTTCAGAATCAGATAATAACAGTCTGATAAAAAAAATCCTGGGATTTTTTAAACTAAAAAGTGTTTGAACAAAAAAGGCACTTTTTGTTCGGGCACTAAAGACAGAAAAGCGGGTCAAGTTAACGCTTGACTCTTAATATCAAATAAAGGTCAAAAGTTGACTGGACCCGTTTCCTGTGTTTTTTATGTGTCATTCCGGTCTTGCAGGCTGGGTCACAATTCACATGCTGTAACCAGCTCGCTATAACGTCGCAAAATGTTTTATTCTGTCTTTTCTTCACCAAAAACGTAATGAAAAGGGATGGCGATCAGATCGCCGATTACGTAGCTGATCATAATTACTATCATTAATCCTGCATAATCCGGAAGTTTACCAGTTATCATTAGTGGAATAATTACAGCGACAATCCAGACTGTCTTGTAAAGAAGTTGCATGCAGAGCACCGGTAGAAATCTATATGGCCATTTCAAGCCGAAAACAGACATGGCCCCAAATGCAAACCAGATGCTTGCGACCACTCCAAAAAATACCGGGTCCTGCTCGCCCAGACCGAACATGCGCTGTGTCAACTTCGGAGATATAATCATCCCCAAACCGGATAACCCCGCGCCAAAAATCGTGTACAGATACATTACCCTGATCCAACCCATCCGAATCTTCTTTTCCTGAGCCATCTCGATTTTCCTCCAGATTAAGAGCAGTTAACGCCGAAGTCATCGGCAATCACTGCTGATTTACTACGAAATTTATTTAAATGTTATTGTAAAATCTTCCGCAGAATTCAAAAGATCAAACTAAGCCCGCGGTAATTGCATCAGCTGTACGAAATTGTTAGACCAAAATTGATGTTCTCGTAAAAAATCTTAAGATGGCTAAGGCAAAGGGCCCATATACGCTGCGAAGCAAGTGCCCTTGGGGTATAAGATTTAGTGAAATATTATATCTCAAATGTTGATTCAAAAATCCCATAAATTAAAGAGACAAATATAAGGCACCTTGCTAAATAGCCCCAAATTTTATTATTACAATTCCATGAACATTTCCATAATGAAATTAGAGCTACAATTTCATACCATATGCCGAATAGTAAGGTGGTTATGCCTAACAAAAGAACTGGAATATGCATTAGAAAGAACGATAAACTTTTATCATTATGAATTATTGCCAATATCGGAGAAGCTAAAAATTGTAACATTACAATAGTTACAAGCAAAGAGACTATAAAACCACCGAGAAAGTTTAATAACCAAAAGACTTTCCAAAGTTTCTCTTCACCATTTAGACATTTTCTTAAATATTTTTTCATATATGGCCTAACCTCCCCAATAACCGACTGGCAGCTATTCATGAAAACGGTTGTAAAGTTAATAAAGTTTGTAAAACCAAGGTGTTTCAAAACACGCCGCTGTAAGCCAGCAACGAGTTAATTTCCATTGTTCGGTTGATTCAATCTCTTTTTTTTCACCTCAATGGTTCCGCTTGCAGACTTGATGTCTTCACCGGAAAAGCGTGCATCAATAATACATGTATAATGAAGAAAGCCCAAACCTTCTCGTATCTCTGCCTGAATATTATACCTTGTGTGCTTCTCTAATAGTATAATAACGTCACCATCCTTAAGTTGAAGTACTTGACCATAGGTTGAAACTTCTTTCTTTGAATCTCTCTTTATAATCCATCTGATACCTGAATCAGGTAAACGAGCCATAATAAAATTATTATTTATCTCGATTTGGTTGAATGGATTGGAAAAAATGGCTTTTTCTTTCTGCTGTGCTAACACAAAGCAAGGTAGTATTACCATTAAGAGTATTATTGATATTGTTTTCATCATTTGACCGAACGAAAAGGTCAGGTGCAGCCGACGCAACCGAAACCTCTATAAAATTAAAGTATTAAAAACAACAAAATACATACAAGGCAAAAAACGTGGCAGTCGGCTGTCACATGAACCGTTTGGTTCGGTGTGATTATTTCTGCTCCGTCCAACTTTTTTCCCGGTATATCCTTTTAAACTCGCTTACCTTGAGCTTCTTCTGGACACCTAATGAAGAATTCGAAGGAGAACCCAGCATTAGAATCTCGGCTGAACCAATCATTTCTGACGGTATGATAATCTTGCCCCAAAATGCCTTGCCGTCATCGGTTTTCACTCCGTTGAGATCAGTAAACAAAAGGTACTTATCATCTTTCGTGACAATTATCCTGTACGTTGTAAACACGACGTCATGGCCAATCTTTTTGCCGTGAGTAGGCAGATAGAAGGAGATTTGGGCACCAGCGCCATCATCGTGAATGACGTTTTCATTAGATAGCGCAGGCACTGCACTGAACATCATAATTGCAACCAGTAAAAATCTCAAAATGCCTTTTGCCACTGAACGTCGCAAATCAGCCGGCGAGGTCCGGGTATCGGTTGCATTTGCATTGTTCTGCAGTCCTTATAAAATTTCACCAAATTACATTCCGTGTGTATTCATTTACTCTATAATTTAAAAAATCCCTTATTCTTTTTATTTCAAATGTATGAATATTTATCTCCCAAACTGATGCTTCTTCACTCCAGGGATCAACAAGTATTTCAATAGTTTCAGAATCCTTTAAACGAAGATCATGTACCCATTTCAAGCGTTCATGCTTAATTTTCTTTGATTTCTTTGGTGTCCATATTGTCAAGTGTTCACCAGCAACAATGGCCCATTTATTATCAATATCAATCAATCCACAATCAGGATCACCACAAAAGTCATCTTCTAAAAGAATATCACCCGGTGACTTTTTTCTTAAACGTGTGTACTCATATTCATGTTCAAGAATCAATTGATCTGTTTCGTATAATACACGCATTGATTTTTTCTTTTTTGCATAAGCTCACAGGTTGCGGGTCGGTTCCCGCAATCTGTGTGTAGTGATTGGTTATCTCTTTATTGCAACATAACCGCCAAAGAGATAGGCTTTAAAAAACTTATGGATTTTAAAAAAACCAACTTCTTCTAACAAAGATTCGATACGCGTTTGAGGAATGAATTGAATCTCTCTTTCACGTATTATAAATTCTTCACTAACCCTATCGTTTTCACCTCGTGTAAATATCTGTTGATTTTTCCAGGCAGCATTGAGAGCAGTATATTCATCTGAACCAATCTCTCCTTCAAGATCGACAAGAATGAAGATAGCACCAGGTTTTAATTTGTCGGCAATGCCTTTTAAGAAATTTAATTTGGTACCATCATCTGGTAGAAAGTGCATAACCAGAATTGACGTGGCAGCATCAAAATCTTTTTCTTCGACATCATTAATCAGGCCCTGGACTATTGATATTTGGTCCTCCAAAGAAGCAGCCGCAACTTTTTTTGTGGCTATAGAAAGCATGGCCTCTGCCGGATCAAAACCGGTAAAACACCAGTTGGGATTATTTTGAGAATAATCAATTATCTCTTTTCCTGTTCCGGAGCCTGCCACTAAAATTTTTGCCTCTTTATCTAATCTATCTCTTAAAAGGTGATGAGTTAACTCATAAATAGAAGAATAAGCAGGTATTATTTTAGGTGCAGCGTCATCGTATTCATTTGACCATTCACCATTAAAATCAATTTCTTTTTCCATGTTTTCAATAGTCCTCTGAAAGATTATCCGGTCAAGACATTCACTATTATCATTAACGATATTCCCACAGTTTAAAATCATTTTTCACAAGATAACGCTTTGGGTAAGCTGCCTAAAAAACCTGCAGCACTTGTTGATATTACAAAAAACATCATACTACGACAAACTTACAAATAGCAAAAACGGACGCTTCTTTTTTGGTCAGTCTTTACCCGATTGTCGGACATCTAATCCTTTTGGCATAAGAATACCGAAAAATCTTCCCGGGTTGCAGAGCTTCTGTCAAAATCGTTGTACGTGTTAACGATATTAAATCCGGAATTATGAAGATAACTTACTATATTGTCCAGGCTCATTGCTTTTTGGTGCTCTTTGTACTCAATGATTTCATCCTTATTTGTGTCTATTACAACACAATATTCATTTCTGTATCCTTCCTGGATGGACTTCTCCGTAAGTATGAACTTTCCATTTTTTTCGGCCCAGTTTCTGGTGGATTGGCTTTGCTCTAACGCTTCACCGGGAATCAGTTTCGGTCCTCGAAATACATACAAGAATAGACAGTCCGGTTTAAGTGCGTCATAAATAGCTGTGAAATGTTTATGGATCTCTTTTTCAGACATGAAGCCAATAGTGTGCCAGAATGCCAAAGCGAAATCGAATGATTCTTTCTCATTGAGTTCGGAAGCGCGCTGATAGCGTAACTCAACAGGAACATCTGCTTTCGTTACGGCTGCTTTTGCCTCATCGAGAAATTGTTTAGCCACATCGATGCCCACAACCTGATATCCACGTCGCGCAAACTCAATGGCGTGCCGGGCGTTCCCGCAACCAACATCAAGGATTTTCATTGGCGGCTTGATACTGGTAAACTTTTCTATTGTGTCGACATCTTCAGCACTAATATTTGAATCTGGGAACGGCATCCATTCTGCGAACACTTTTTGTGATTCTTCATCTTCCCATGTGAATTCAACTGTTTTTCGTTTCATGTGTTTAAGTCCAACGCAGAGGTCCGTTGTAGCCGACGGAACTGTAGCCTCAAAAAAATTCAATGTTCAAATAACAAAAATTTACAAAACCAAAACGGGGCCATCGGCTGTCACATGCACCGCTTGGTTCGCACACCAGCTTAGAAGAGACCATGAATTTCATAAATCTCATGTTCCTCTGTATCTTTTGGAACAACTACCATTTCTCCGGATAAAGGTTCCACTCTGTATTCCCATTCAATTCCTTCTTTTTGGTAACGCTGAATATGAAGTTCATCATAATATCCGAGCTGAATCAATTCTTCTTCTGCAATACTATGATTTACACCGTATCTTTTTGAATAAGAAGATAATAATTCTTCTTGAGGGTGGTTTGATAGCCACCTTTCTGCGTCATTAAGACGACCTTTACCTTCAAGCTTCTTTTTTGATTGTCGTTTTCTTTTTGACATTTCCCTACTTTAAGGCCATGGGGTGCGAACTATTAATATAGTGCATATATGCAATCCACACGGATCCAAATTTACACTGTTAAAATTAAATTCAATATTTACTTAACACCCGTTAATAAACTTGTAAATACTGTAATACTATATTTTATAAATATAGTATTAATATAAAATGTGTGAATTTTTTTGAGCATGGTAAAAAAAGAATGCATAACCGCTTCGTAGTTGTATTTTTTTCATGATATTATGCAGCTCTGCATGATATTGAATTACGCAGATGTTACCCTGTAAAGAAATAAATATTAAAATACACTTTTATTTTGGTTGTATTTGACAAGCCTGTGTCCCCGGAATTTTTTATTGTACTGTTGAAAATTCGTTTATACCAGCAGTCGTTTCCTTTGTAGCAGGATAGTTGTAAAAAATGTTTGAATCCATAGGGATTATAAACAGTTGATAAAGAAAATATCTTTGGAAATCTTAATATGATATGTTATTATTACATAACGTCCATATTTTATTGTGTAAAAACAATCGGCTAAACAAACTTTTTCTCAAACGTTGAGCTAACCGCGAGGTTTACGACTTCTGCAATTTTATAGTTCATCAATACTTATATTTTGAATATAAAGTTTATATTCTGAATATAAAATTTACTTTTTAGGAAAAAAAATTGTATTTTAAAATGTTTATTATATTTATTTTAATTTTATTCGCCTCCTCTGTACAAGCCAAGGAAACGTTTGTATTTTCGACATTTCATTCTACTCCATTTGTAACAATTTGTGAAACAGTTGTTCGAACTGCTTATCAGAAGATGGGAATTGAAATCAAAATTTTGAATTTCCCTGGTGAACGGGCAATTCGCACATCTAATCAGGGAGAAATCGATGGGGAATTATTTAGGAATATTGATGTAAGTCAAAGATATTCTAACTTACAAATAATTCCAATCCCAATAGCCAGTACGGATGTTGTTGTTTTTTCAAAAATAAAATTTCCAGTAAAAAGCTGGGAAAGTTTGCGACCCTATTCAATTGGAGTGGAGAGAGGATTTAAATTCGTTGAAACAAACACTCAAGGTATGAAAATTCATACAATAAATACTATCAAAAAAACTTTTCAATTACTCGTTTTAGATGGAGTCGATGTCGTTGTGCAAAGTCGAATTGAAGGCCTTTATGAAATAAAAAATCTGGGGATTAAAGGAATTCATGTCTTAGAACCCCCAATAGCAATAGAACCAGTCTATCATCATTTACATAAGAAACACACCTCTCTGATTCCTAAGGTTACAAGAATTTTACTTAAAATGGAAAAAGATGGGGAACTTCTAAAAATAAAAAATGAAGTCATAAAAAACTACTTAAACAATAACAATGTCCGATAGGTGGCGAATAGTCACTTGCACACTGACTGTGCCATGCAATTTTTTTTTAAAATGATAATATTTCCGAAAGTATCCACTTTTTCGAAGTTTGTTGAATCATTTCGCCAGCAGGTGAAGCGGGCGTTCACTAAACTTGTTGATTCCCCAATGACGCCATTTACAGATGATATATCAACTACTGTAATCTGTAAGCCCATTAAATTTAATAAGATATATTCCGAGTCAGCGTAGAAAGTACAAGATTTTTTATATTTCACCAAACTTATAGGATGATTCAAGATTTTTTGAAATTTCCGGGCCAGTGATATCGAATCATCCTATTCCGGAACAGTTTTAGGTTCTGCTCCGTTTTTTGTCATTCCCCGGGATTAAGAACCAAAGCGTTCTGTTTACGGTTAATGACATAATCCATATAGAGTTCCCGGTATTGTTTGTTTTTTCCGTTCCATTTTTCAACGACTTCAAGGTGCTCCATCAGGAACTCATCGGTAATTATTTGATTGATATGGCGCATTAATTTTTCCCCGAAAGGTGTCTTCGAGCAGTGAGTGTATATACTGGTGTAGATATTCATCTCGTCAATATTATAAAACTGATACTTATTGGGCTCATTATTCATGATCGATTCGGCAATTGCCTGATGCGGCATTCCGATAAAATAGTCCACACGCCCTCTATCAAGCATTTTTAAGGAAAACTCAACAGCGCTCACAGAAGAAAGCAGCAGGTTTGATTTTCCTTCATAAAGGTCAATTAAATTGTGAACTTTTTTGGAATAAACCATGTCTTTCAGGATACCTAATTTGATCTGAGAGTTTTTCAGAAGCCTGTCTAATGAGAGGGTTTGGCCTGGTTTTCCAAATAAAGACTGTTTCGATTTCAGGGTTTGAATTCCCATTGGGGCCACTATACCAACAGGCCTGCTGTGAATTCGATATTCCCGGCTCCCCGGAACTATCCACGCAAATGCAACACATATTTTTTCCTTTTTAATGAGTTTCCAATACCTTCGGGTATTGCTTTTCAGGTTTTGGTGATTGTACTGGGGCAAGCTTTTTTGTAGCTTTAAGGTAAAAATATCAGAGATCCCCTGACCTTTATATTCACCTTCGAAGATAAAATGTGGAACCTGTTCCCAGGTTAACCACGTAACCGTTTCCTTTGCGTTCACAGGTTTGTTAAAAATCACAAATACGAGCAACATCGATAGGGATATAATGATGCTCAGTCTGTTTTTCTTAACTATCTGATTTATTATTTGCGTCATTTATGTAACTCCTGAAACCAGTCGTTTAACCATTCTTTATGAATGGACTTTTTCCTGTGTTTCTATTCGAGACCGTAGATTGATATGCCGTTTCTTTTTCCGGCTCGCAGAACAACCTTATAAACTCCTTTTTATCATAATATCAGAGGTTAGGAGGAAGGCGTCACGTGTGGCATCACATTCTCAATATTAACAATATATTAATAAATGATAAAGATGTTTATTTAACCATAGATATCTTTTTACAGAAATAATTAGTTTCCATACATAAATGGCCTTTTTTCGCAATCTCTGCGTCAAACTTCAGTGGGGCTTATGTGTTGCTTGTGCGACGTACGCTAAGTACGCAGCGTAGTAAGTGCCCTTGGGGTGCGTCTCCGCGCAACACTTTGTTTTCCTTGACCTTGCGAAAAAATTCTCATTTCTCAATTGGAAACAAGACATTGTGCCCATCCACTGACGTGGATGGACACTAATTAACCCCAACGTTGCATAAAAAAAATAGTAAAAAGAGATAATACGTACAAATGACAGTGTGTATCCGTAATTTGGTATCAACTTATAGATTTAACAAA